>JAEEGJ010002516.1_pt1 | contig 92038 bp, 105 predicted proteins | sample 8958761 | NCBI WGS metagenome assembly JAEEGJ01 (sample SAMN16246546, study PRJNA631951) | gut metagenome | biome: gut microbiome; feature: rumen; material: RS-attached | host: Bos | place: Iran: Karaj | collected 2018-10
AGAATGAAGTAATAAAAAAACGGATCGCCTTGAGGCAAGAAAACTGGGCTGCGCAACTCAAGGCGAAAAAGCAGCAATCATCAAAGAACTCCGAGAAAAAGGATACCAACTGAAGTATCTTCTTAAAGCTATGCATATGGCTAAATCTACTTATTACTTTGAAATAAGCAAGGACGACATCGTTGCAATTAGAAATGCAGAGATACTTGCAGAAATCAGGGTCATTTTTGAGCAAAACAAGCAAAGGTATGGTGTAAGACGCGTTCACATGGAGCTTTGTAATCGAGGTTATGAGGTCAATCATAAACGCGTTCAGCGTCTTATGCACGAAGCAAAACTACTAGGAAAGCGTCCTAAAGAGAAATATCACTCCTATAAAGGTGAGGTCGGAAAGATTGCAGCTAATGTTATTAACAGAGATTTTGAAGCTGAAAGACCGCTTCAGAAGTGGACTACAGATGTATCACAATTTAATTTTTCCTGGGGGAAATGCTATTTATCACCAATACTTGATATGGCAACAAACGAAATCATATCTTATGATATATCACTAAGCCCAAATATGGATCAGATAAGAAGGATGCTTGACGAAGCATTCAGAAAGTTCCCCAAAGTATCTGGATTGATTTTCCATTCGGATCAGGGCTGGCAATATCAGCACATATACTATCAGAAACGTTTAAAGGACCAGGGAATTGTTCAGTCAATGTCACGAAAAGGAAACTGCTATGATAACTGTATTATGGAGACATTCTTTGGAAGATTAAAAAATGAGATGTATTATGGCTGTGAAAAAGACTATTCTTCTTTTGAAGATTTTTCAAAAGCTATAGAAGAATATATAGATTACTATAATAACAAAAGAATTCAGGCAAAAACAAAATGGATGCCACCTGTTCAATACAGGATAGCATCCATGTGTTCAGCCTAGTTCATAAATATGTGTCCAGGATTCTGGGTACATATCATTTTGGCAGAGGTTTTATTTTTTTATTGCATTTTTGTATTGTATGCTTTATAATATGAGACATGAACAACAAATTATTATATATTTAAAAATTTTATGACATTTCCGTTTTAGGGAATGTTTTTTTTATACCAATTTGGTGTTCAAAGTAACTATAATAAATGCCCGAAGAGGCGAAAGAAAAAAGGAGGTGTCTTTATGAATAAGACAGAATTGATGGGACGTTTGACCAGGGACGTCGAAACTCGCGGTGAAGGTACAGGTATGGTCGCAAGATATACTCTTGCAGTAGACAGAAGGTACCAGAAAAAAGACGGTGAGAAGGAAACAGACTTCATAAACATCGTTGTATTTGGAAAAGGTGCAGAATTTGCACAGAAGTATTTCAAAAAAGGAACAAAGGTTGTTGTAGTAGGTCGTATTCAGACCGGCAGCTATACCAACAAAGACGGTCAGAAGGTTTACACCTTTGATGTAGTCGCAGAGGAACAGGAATTTGCAGAAAGCAAAGGATCTGGAACAAGTAATACATCTGAAGGAACTCCCGCTGCTCCTGCTGAAACCGAAGAGGAATTTATGTCAATTCCTTCGGACGTGCAGGAAGATATGCCGTTCTAACAAACAAAAACTGAAAAGAAAGGGAAAAGCTCGCGTCCGATTGGATGCGAGCTTTTTGTTTTTCTTTGAAAATTATTTATAATACGCTCTTCTTTCTATCTCCTCTTTCTTTTGACAATATTGTGTCCAAGAAAGGGTTCCGGCTTCATACATTTCTTTATATTTAGCCAATTCATCTTCATCTTGTTGAGAAGCAGTTGTTCTTGCTAATCCTGATTTATTAAGTGGTGGAGCCAAAATTGCGACTCCTACGGCAATTGGGAAGAAGAAAAAACCATACCAGAAGAATCCAAATCTGTTATATCCCTTTTTCCCGGCAATCGATTGAGTTAATACACCCAAAAGAATTTTTACAGTCAAAACGAATAAAAACGCCAGGATAGGAAGCAATATCGAAAGAAGAAAAGACATTCCAATCATAGCAAGAAAAGCATCAACCGCGCTTTGAGCGTTTTGCGCTGCTTGAGGTGTGTTCGATAATAATAAATTATACATAGGTTTTTCTCCTTAAAGATTTCTGGTATATCTACAATTCGGGAAATTAGAACATCCATAAAACATTTTTCCGACTCGCGCTCCCCTTTTCGCAGTTCTTATAACAAGATTTCCGCCACAATTCGGACAAATAAGTTCATCGGAATCATTGTCAGAAGTAACACTCTCTTCTATCACAACATTTCCTCTTTTTTGAAGAGTGTATATTTTATTTCTATCCCAAAGTTCAACTCCCAATTTTCTAGCATCATCAATGGCTTGGGACGTAAAATCCATGTTTGACATTACAACGGCAACATCTGCTTTATAAATATCCTTTCCGGAATATGCCTCTTGAATTGCCTTGTTTCCCACAGACTTAGAATACCGCTTGCATTGAATCGCGTATCTTAAACCGTCTTTAGATGCTAAAATATCGACGCCGTGATCGCCGGAAGCTTTTGTTACCTCGACGTTTGTATATCCATTCCCTCTGAGAATATCTGCGCAAAATTCTTCAAATTCTTCTCCTGTCATATAATCATAGTCATCAGTTACCATTGCTTTAGCAACCTTAGCCACTTTTATCGCCCTAGTAACGACAATAACTATTCCCAAAAGAGCCAACAAGAAAGGAAGCATTGTCGCAAGAACTGCCTTCCAATCAAAGCGGAACTTAACAAGGAGCCACATTGCGATAATCATCGTTATAGAAGAACCTAAAGAACAAAGCTGGTCTATTTTCTTATTTCTTTTTCTTCTTGAACTACTCATAATTTTTAATACATATCTGATTTTTTTCCGTTACAATCTTTGCAAAGCATTTGGCAGTTTTCCGGAATTGTTTGCCCTCCCTTGCTCCAGGGCTTTATATGGTCCCCGGCCATTTCATTATATTCAAAATGTTTTTTACAAATTGGACAAATACCTTTTTGTTTCGAATATGCAGCCATTTTATCTTTATCCGAAAATGTTCTTAAACTTAACAGTTTAGCTGCGAAAGGATCTTCATCCTTCGATAATAAGTATTCATAGATTCCCTTGTTTTTTTGCACTTCATCGTCTTCGTGAAGCCTTTTTACTTCCGCTTTCATGGTTGTAGAATTATATGTGTTTTTGTTATATTTATTATACAGATGACACCAATCTAATCCTTTCATATCTGCATAATATTGGGGAAAAATCATATCAACCCAATTAATTACTTTCTGAAAATATTGCCAAAGCTCGTCTGCGTCAGGATCTGAAACATGAGCTGCCATATAATCTCTTATCTCCTTTAGATTCTGATATTCACAAATTCCGGCAAGAGCCTTTTCAAGAAGTTCTTGTCTTAATGGAGAGCCGGTAATATATTTATCACTTAATCCTTTTGCAGCACAAGTGCTTTTTGAAAAATGTCTTTTTGCATCAGAAAGCCACGGCCCTGTATAAACAGAATTTCGAAGTTCTTGCTGAGTAAGTTCTTCTCCGGCAACATTTACAACTTCAAACCAATCTAGTTTTTCAGATGTAGTTCCTTCGCAAATATAAACCATAAACTCATAGTTCATTAGCTTTTCGTATAAATCGTCCGGAAGTGAATCGTTATAATACGCCTTCCCGTTCCAAGTAATCTGTAATTTATGAGACAAAAACTGCATCACAGAGAGGGTTCTTTGTTGTCCGTCGAGAACCTCAAATTCAGCATCGTCTGAAATAATTAAATTCTTCTCTTTATCTAAAGTAACCTTTCCCTTTGTGAGAACCCAATACATTGTATTGAGAGGAAATCCTTTAAGCACAGTCTGTAAAACTGCCTCTTGTTCTTTTGTATCATAAATAAATTCTCTTTGATAAGGAGGTCTAATAGTTAATTTTCCTCCATAAGCATAAACTCCATCTTCACCATCATTTTTATAGCCATTAAAGACATCTTGAATTTTCACATTATATAAAGAAATATTCATTATATATTCTCCTTTCTTCGAATTATAATTCTTGAATATGGCAATTTACCAGGCTTTCCGTTTTCTTCAATTCTTAAAGAATTACCCGCCTTCCTTTCTGAAACAGTATAAGGAGTAGACCATAATGTTTCTCCGTCTTTAATATATTGTATAGTATCTCCAACAACTGTATGAATCATTGTTTTAGGGACTTCAGTTCCGAATCCTATTAATTCAAATTGCTCTGGATTATAAACTTCAAGAAAACTATCTGGAACCCCCATAGCCCCATAATAGTCGTTTGGAATTTCACTTACTTTACTAACATCAATTCCATCGTAATTATAGTATTTCGGGTAGTTTTCAGGTTTATATTGTTTGTATAAAATTAAATCTTCATGTCTCTTATCAATATCTAAATTTGTAAACCAGATTGCTTGCGCTCTTCCTTTTACTACTCCATCAATAAGTTTATATCCACTGCCCTGTTTTTTATTTTGTACTAACCAAACAGCAAATTCTGGACTAACATCAAACAACATGTCAGAACTCATTGACTTATAGCCAACCCAAACTTTATTGTCTCTTACTAGAGGAAAAACATCTTTATAATGTAATGCATTCGGATTTCCTATTATCAAGAACTTTTTTTTATATTTTATTAGTGTTTGGAAAAACTCAATAAGAAGCGAAAACGGAGGATTTGTGACAACTATATCTGCAAGTTTTAAATATTCTATGCATTCATCAGAACGAAAATCTCCATCTCCCTCAAGTTTCTTTACCCCTCTTTTTTTAGATTTCAGTAATTTTTCTATATCCTCTTCTGAAACTCCTCTTCCGTTCTTCATTGGAACTTCGGTTATATCCATCACATATCCATTTCCGCGTTTAACTTCATTATCAAACAAATCAAAAATGGTCATTTGTGTACCGATAACCGGAGAACTAACATATGAAGTACAGATTAATCTTTTTAAACCTAAGTAATTAAAATTTCTTAAGAAAAATTTGCAAAAGTTAGATTCAAACGGATCATCGCAATTACAAAGAACAGTTTTGTCTTTAAAATGTTTTTCATAATGATTTAATTCTGCTTGGATGTCTTCATATCTTGTGTAATATTCATCATGCTTTGCATCTTTTGCTGCGTTAAGAGTCGCGTTTTTAGCCATTATTTCTTCCTCCTGATAACAATTCGATCATACATTCTTTTGCCATTCACATAAAATCTCCCGGATTTTTTCTTTCCTTCTATAACAATTGGTTTCGCTAAATCGCCACTAATCCCAACAATTTCAAATTGTTCTGGGTTGAATTTGTTTAGAAAAGTTATAGGAACTCCCATTTCTCCATCATAATTGCAGGGGATTTCAGTTGTCTTGTCGATATTAATTGCATCGTAATTATCATAGTGAGGATATTCTTCCTCATTGTATTTTTTATACAAATCAACTCCTTCGTGCCTTTTTTGATGGTCCAGATTTGTTAACCAAAGGCAATTATTCGTTGCGATAATCCGTTCTCCCTTTTCGCCTATGCGAGCCTCCGTCCCATATAATTCATAATCAGACGGAACAATAAATCCAGATATCCATCTTCCCATGCCTGTACCTAACCATACCCTATTATTTTTAATTAATGGAAAGATTTCTTTATATGTTATAGAGTTTATATTTCCTATAATCAAAAACTGCTTATTATATTCTATCAATAGTGCTACGTACTCTCTAAACAAACTGAAAGGAGGATTTGTGACAACTATATCCGCTTGCTTTAAATACTCTATGCATTCATCCGAGCGAAAATCACCATCTCCTTTTAATTTCTTTACTCCACGTTTTTTTGATTTAAGAAGTTTTTCTATATCATCATCTGAAACGCCTCGTCCATTAGCCATTGGGACCTCTGTTATATCCATAACATATCCATGCCCTTTTTTAACTTCTTCTCCATATAAATCAAATATCGTCAATTGTGTTCCGACTACTGATGATGAAATATATGAAGTGCATATAAGTCTTTTTAGACCTAAATAGTTAAAATTTCTCAAAAAGAATTTACAAAAGTTCGATTCGAAAGGATCATCACAATTACAAAGAACCGTTTTCCCTCTAAAATGCTTTTCATAATTATTTAATTCTTTTTGAATATCTTCATATAATGTATAGAACTCGTCTTTTTTATTATTTTTCGCTGCAGTCAATACATCTTGTCTTGGCATTATTTTTCACCGCCCTTACATTCTTTTTCAAAATTATCCCTAATCCATTTACATAACAAAGCAGAGGCAGTCATTTCGTTCTTGGCTGCCAATTCTTTGAGTTTTTCTTTGTCATTTTTAGTTAGGGAAACTGATATTACAGTTCGATCGACTGTTTTTGACTTTTTTTCCATATTTAACCCCCATTTTTATATAAAAATTATATAAAACCGAAAATCCATCGTCAATTACAATTTACTAATAGACTTCTTTTTGTTAAAATAACCTTAGAAGAATTTTTCTTGTATTTTTTATTATTTTATTTCATTTTATAGTCTCTTTTTTACTTTTTTACTTTTTTTTCTTTTCCTTTCAGAAAAATTCATTCCCTACAAATAAAACAAAGGAGCATATCTATGAAAAAAGAAGAAGAAATCCTCGAAGAAATGAAAGAATTTGTAAAAAACAACAAAATGACATTAAAGCATCTGAAAAGACACTTACGTTCTACTGCCCCTTACGAATGGACGGAAGTGTTTGAAAAGCACGAAGACGTATTTTGGGATTTATGTTTAAATCCGTATGAATTTGCAAAAGAAAGGAACGAAGAATTCTACGGTTGGTGCAGAGCAAACAACTATTCTATTTTTGAAGGACTAGACAATATTCCCAAAGGCAAAGAATATTGGGAAACAATAATAGAGTCGCCAAAATCCTTAAATATGCTGATAAAATGGGAAGAAATAGATAGGCGAAACGAACAGGCAAAAAGATCTAAAGCTGTCAGAACCGGGATTCCGAATACAAGAAAAGCAAAACCTGTCAGATGCCTGGATGACGGCAAAGAATTTAAAAGCATAAATCAATGCGCTGCATATTACGGAATAAAAAGAACGCATGATGTATCGGACTGTTGTTATGGTGTCTTAAAAAGCGTTTACGGACATCATTTTGAGTTTATAAACTAATAGACAATATTCCTTTTTATATATATAATATTAATAATTTAATAACTTTTAACCTTATATGCTCCCCGAAAGTTTGCTTTTTACCCTGGGGAGCATATTTCTTAAAATAGTGTTGTCAAGTTAAAATAAAAATGGTATTATCAACTTGTAACAAATTTTAATTTTATACGTAACAAATATTATAGGCATTAACCTTTACGGTTGGTGCCTTTTTTGTTGTGTATAAACACAAAAAGAAAGGAGGGTATGATGGAAATCATCAAGACTCAAAAACAATTAAAAAGGGCTTTGTTTTCCAAAAAGGAATCATTAAGCCCGAAAGAAATCTTTCTGTCTGATGCATATAAGGAATTCCTTACGCAGATGACGAAAGGCTTCGTAAAAGATTTCTCCGGTTCATCTCTTATATATAAGGGAAGTAGCGAGGAAGTAGCTTACACAGAAGGATTAGACATTCACATTAACTTTAATTCTGAGATGTCAAAGTCATTAAATGTAAGCGAAAAGAACAAATTCTTCAAAGGCTTAAATCTTCACGAATTAGGTCATATTCTTTTAACTGATTTCAGGATGCTGCAGCAGATTGCCGGAAAGATTTTTACCGATAAGGTACTCTATCCTAAATTTGAAGCAGAATATAAAGAAGAACTCGAAGAATTTGCTCAGGCTAAACCAATGGTAGTATTTCAAATCTTTCAGTCGATTCAAAATGCGATTGAAGACGGTTATGTTGATCGTGTAATGATGGCGAAGACTCCCGGTTACGGCCCGTACCTTAAATTTGTCAGAGAAATCGATTTTGAACAGTTCCCTACATATAAGGAACAAAAAGCAATGGATTATCCTTCACAGATGATTTTCCATAATCTTGTTTTGGGCTATGCCCGTTTTGGTGTAAGAGGCTATGATGAGTCCGACAAGGATGATTTAATCGATGCTTTTAAGAAATGTGAAGTAATCATTTCAAATGCAGTATTCGATACTCTTCCCCGAAACCGTTTTATCGCTGCTTGGAAAGTTCTTGTAATACTCTTCCACTTCATTAAAGAAGAAATGGAGAAAAAAGAGGATGAAAAAGATGGCGAAGGCGAAAGCGAAGGTTCTGGATCAGGTTCTTCTGAAAAGGAAGAAAAAGGCGAAGGCGAGAGCAAAGAAAAGTCCGAAGAGAAATCCAAAAGTTCCGACGAAGAAAAAAGCGAAAAATCATCCGAGTCAGGAGACGGCGAGGCAAAAGAAGATAAAAAATCTTCTCCCTCTCTCGAAAAGGCAATGGAAGACCTGGCCGATAAAACTCCGAAGGAATCAACAGAACGAAAGGGTACTCCTACTGCCCCTTCAAAAGAAGCAATGAGAGTTGCCGAAGAACTTCTTGAAAAAGAAAAGTCCGAGTCAGACGAAAAAGAGGAATCTAAAGAAAAATCCACAAAGGAATCAGAAGAATCCTCATCGTCGACAGAGGAAAAAGAGATTGAGAAGTTAAAAGAAACCGTTGCCAAAGAAAAAATAAGTGAGGAACAGGAAAAGGCTATCTATGAAGCTCTATCTAAAGATAAAGAAAAAGATAGCGTTGGTATCCACGCAAGAGTAAGATCGGAAATCAAGAGAGCCAAAAAAGATGCAAGAGGCGAAAGACTGTATGAAGAAGAACACGCTGCACTCGACACTATCGTTAAAAGGTTCATTCGTGACTTTTTAAAGGAAATAGAGGACAGGCAGATTGGTTCTACCCAGAAGGGTTTATATTTTGGAAAAAATCTTACAATAGATCAGGTTTATCGTAAAGATAAAAAAATCTTCAATAATAAGATTGCTCCGGAAGAAATCCCCGACATGGGCGTAGGAATTCTTGTAGATCTAAGCGGTTCAATGTATGGAGAGAAAATGGACAGAGCTAGAGAATGTGCTTATATCACATATCAGTTCTGCCAGGCCCTTGAAATTCCCTGTTTTGTTATTGGACATACCGTAAATTACTGTACAAGCAAAGTTGAATTTCACTGCGTTGCAGACGAAAACAACTTAGACAAACAGGACGCTAAAAGAATCTTCTCTCTTGAAGCCGGAGGCGATAACCGTGATGGTTACGCTTTAAGGTATGCGTACAGAAAACTTGAAACAATCCCGGCGGAAACAAGATTACTTCTTGTTATATCAGACGGCGCACCTTGCGATAGCACATCAGACGGTGTTAGTTATCATATGCACAACGGTGCAGCGGATATGAAAAGGGCTGTTTCAGAAGCAATCAAAAAAGGCTTAAAGACAATTGTTGCCGGATTAGGCAGCGATGCACCTTACATCAAGGCTTGCTATAAGGAAGGCGTTTCAGAACAAAATTCCGCGCAGTTCCTTGATGTATCTGACATCGAAAAAATGCCAAAAGCCTTTGTGAAAATACTTAAAGGTTATCTTGAATAAGTAACAAGAAAAGGGAGGCAACAGTCTCCCTTTTCGAATGAAAGGAAGGAAAAAGTATGAAATATTTTCAGAGGAAAGCACTAAGAACATATTTGGATGTAACCAAAAATTTATATGAAATGGCCTCAAAATTTGAATCAATCGGAATCGATTTTACAAACATAAATAAGGAAGATACGGTTCAAAACGACTATTTTGCGGCATTAGAAAAACTAATTGAATATATCGCAGAAACATTAAGTCTTAACAGAGAAGAATCTAACGATGAGGCACTTATCGAAAAACTTCTTGGATATTGTTCAAGCGATACAGACAAAGAAACCATTATGAAAGAGGTAGACGAATATTTAGATTCCAAAATCAAAAATTTCGTTGGAGCAATCGTTGATATATTCGAAGATTACCTCGAAGAAAAAAACATAATAATCCCTAGCGTAGATCGTGATTTTGAAATAAAGGAACTTCTTGAAAAAGGAGTGTATGCAACAGAGGAAGAGGCAATTGAAAACGAAGGATTCGCCAGAATTTACGGCGAAAACTACGATGAATTTCAAACAGAGGTTGAATATGACCTTGATAACATCGATGTTTTAGATTTAGGAGAAATAGCCAATAGTATTTATGGTTGCTTTTCACATTTACTTCCCTATGCAACCGTTATTCCGGGTACAGATGAAGAAAACCTTAAAAACAAAGTTGCTGCCACTTTTATAGAGTGGAAATACGCATAAGAAAAGAAAATAGCCGGAAAGGTATCCGGCTATTTTTTTATTGCAAAAATGTAAAGCATACATTATAATAAAGGCAGTTAACAAATTTATTATACTTTCTTACAAATATTATAGGCATTAACCTTTAAGGTTGGTGCCTTTTTTATTTGTTCGAAAGAGAACAAAAGGAAAGGAGATTTTCTTATGGAAAGAAAAATCGCAATCGAAAAGGCAGCCGAAGCCAGCTTAAGAGCAATTATCGGAAAGAAAGGCGGGAACGCAGAAGGAGAAATCTTCGATCAGTTAATGTACTTAACGGATTCGATAGAATCTTTCGGCGAAACAAGATTATACATCTCTCTTCCCGTTAAAGAAGCACTTGTCAGAATGCTTGATGCAGATGTGCAGTTTTCTTATGAGGTTAAGTTCTCAAAAGAAGGCGATGCAGTTGAAGTTACTTGCTATTTAAAGTGGAGTGACTGCGAAGAGTATTCTGGTCAGGGTACTTGCACAAGATTTTTACCGTCTATCTTTAAATTCGACTCTTTAACAGAGGATGAAAGAAAAGAAAAATGGATTAAAACCTGCAAGAGCCTTGCCAGAGCAGATGCAATCAGAGATGCTCTCGCGCTCGGCACTTATGATTTTGATGATAGTGATCGCCAGATTGCTAACGAAGAAAAAATCATCGCCGAAAATGAAGCAAAAAAGAAGGTTCCGGAAATGAAATCCCTTAACGAGAAAAAAGCGGAAAAAATAGCTGCTAAAGCCGTTAAAGAAGAAATGCCCGAAGAACCTAAAGAAGAGATGCCTAAAGAGGCACCGATTGAGCCTATTCAGATGACACTTGAAAAAGAATTCAACACTCTTCCCAACGAAGAGGATGTTACTTCTGATGATATGTCACTTGAAGAAGCTTTAAAGGCAGTAGCCGACATCGGCACGTACAAAGGAAACACCCTCGGTGACATTCTTAAAGTACGTCCCAGAACAATTCCTTATTTCGTAAACCAGAATTCAGCAGTAAAGGACGCTGCAATGATAATCATTAAAGCAAATCCCGAACTTGCAGAGTTTCTGGACGAAGAAGCCAGGGAAAAATTGGCATAAGCCGAATGGAAGGGGGCAAAAGCCCTCTTCCACTACTGCCATATAAAAAAGGAGGTGTAAATTATGGCATATTCTTGGCAGCCCTACGAAGCGTTACAGCTTTGTGAGCAAAAAGTTGATACAAACAGAAAGGAAATCTACGTAGATTGCCCTTTTTGCGGAAGAAAAAAGAAGTTTGCTTTTAATCTTGCGCTCGGTATAGGACATTGTTTTTACGCCGGATGTAATCAAAGCGCGGACTCCGCGTCATATTACGCAGCATATTACGGAATTACCGTTAAAGATGCAAGGTGCGAGATAGAAAAGAAGCTTGGAATTACCCCGATAAAGCCCGGAGAAAAAAGACCGGAGCGAATCGTAAAAAAAATGGTAGTTCCCGAAGAAAGACCGGAAGCAACGGATGAAGAAAAAGATAAAACTTACAGAGCGTTTCTTAAAAAGTTACCACTTGCGGTTAAATCTTTAGACAATCTAAAATCCAGAGGCTTCACAGAAGATTGTGTCGAACAACTAATTTACAGGACATTTCCTACATACAGCGAAGTCAATTACTTCCAAATCTGTAAAGAACTTCTTGCAGAAGGATGCAAATTAGACGGAGTTGCGGGTTTTTATAAATACAACGGCTCTTGGACCTTTGTTCAGATAACAAAAGGTACAATAATGCCGAGTGTAAATTATAGAAATCAGATTGTAGGTCTGCAGATCCGTAAGGATGACGATGCAAGAAATTATGATGATGAAAAAGGCGAATATGAAGCAAAATGTGCCTGGTTCTCTTCTACCGGAAGGGATTGCGGTACAAAAGCTCACGCAGGAGTTCATTACGCTTGCGATTTTAAATACTCAAAGAGCCAGAATTGTTGGTTCCCCGTATTCAAAGAAGGTTTCTTCTTAACAGAAGGAATTATGAAAGCCGATTTAATTCATCAACTTATGCCCCACATTCCTGTTATTGCAGTTCCCGGAGTAAACGCGTTAACGTCACTCGAGAAAGAACTCAAAAGAATTAAATTCTGGGGCGGGAAACAGATTGTTTTAGCATACGACATGGATTATCTCACGAACGAGAACGTACAGGCAGCACTTAAAAATACGAGAAAACTCATTGAAGATGTTGGTCTTAAATTCTCAAACTTCGATTGGGAAACAGACATCGATGTTAACGGTCAGAAATACAACTTAAAAGGCCTTGACGACTATCTCGCCTGGGCCAAATTAGGAATATTACCTAATATAAAATAAGAAAAGAAAGGAGGCTTTATTATGAATAAAGTCTATGTCTGCTCTCCTCTTTCGGCTTCTACCGAAGCAGGAATAAAAAGAAATATGCGTAATGCAAAAAATTACGCAAAGAAAATATCTGTAATGCTTGGAATGAGAGCTATCGCTCCGCACAGTTTTTTGCCTGATTATTTGGACGACACTATCCCCGAAGAAAGAGAACTTGCTTTAAACTTCGGTCTTGACCTGTTAAGACAGAGTGAGAAAATCGTAGTTTGTGGCGATACAATTTCAAAAGGGATGGCCGCTGAAATTGCTCTTGCAAGAACTCTGGAAATTCCCGTCCTTCATTATACTGAAAACGAATGTCTTTCAACCATAATGGCAGAGGACGGATGGCAGATAACACAAATCTTCCTCGAAAAAAGGCGCATTAAACAGACAAAAAGAAATAAAATAGCAATTTAACAGAATATTAGAAGAAAACAGTCAATCACAAAAAGGTTGACTGTTTTTTATTTGTCTATTGTAAAAGTTAATAAAGTATAGTATATTAAAGACAGATTTATTTTAATAATTTATACATAGCAAATATTATAGGCATTAACCTTTACGGTTGGTGCCTTTTTTGTTGTGTATAAACACAACTAAGAAAGGAGGGTTTATATGATTAAACTCGATGAGGTACTAAAGTATCTCGAAGAAAACGGTTCTTCGTGGATGCCGATTTCCCCGGATGAAAAATTCGAGTCCGATCTTTGCAAGAGAGTAAGTAATAATGTTACTTACATCACTCATCCCTGGTTTAAAACTGCAGAACAGGAATGTTCGCAAGTTCTTGCCGGTAAAGTCAAAGAGATAAAAGAAGACATATCTCGCATCGATGAGTATATCAAAGAATACGAATATGCTTTCAATATCAAATTGGCAGATGAGCAAAAAGACGGAGTTAGAATGATGGCCACCCAGATGTTATGCATCTTAACAGGCGGTCCCGGAACCGGAAAGACAAGTGTTTTAAAGTGTGCGGTTTACGTCATAAAAAGACTAAACTCAAACACAAGCATTTGTTTTACCGCACCTACAGGAAAAGCTGCACGAAGAATTAAAGAAGGGGCTGGCTTTGAGGCAACAACAATTCAGAAGAAAATTCACGACACGGGACTTCCAAATAACATCCTTGATGACATCTGGGAAGATGTGTGCATTGTGGACGAATCTTCGATGCTTGACCTTGAAGTATTTTACAAACTGTGTAAATGTCTTTCTTCTCACACAAGATTAGTTCTTGTCGGGGATGTAGATCAGTTACCGTCAGTTGGTGAAGGCTCTATTTTAAGAGATCTCTTAAATTCAAACTATATTCCTGCAGTAATGTTAGAGAAAACCTTTAGACAGGACAATTCATCCAAACTGTTTGAAAATATTCAGATAGTAAAAAAAGGATGCAATGTTCCTTTGGAAGAAGGCAATGATTTTAAGAGATTCAAAGAAAGTGGAGACATTTTCAAGCTCTGCGTAGACAGATATATGGAAAATGTCAAAACCTACGGCGTTGAACAAACCGTACTGCTCTCTCCTTACAGAAAGGCTGGCAATGTTTGTTCAAAGAAACTCAATTCATATCTTCAAAGAAGACTCAATCCTGACGGAGTGGGCTTTAAAACAAAGGTATGGAGGGATGATTCAGATGAATGGATTGAATTTAAAGTCGGAGATCCGGTGATTAACTTGAGAAACAACTCAAGAATTGCCAATGGAGATACCGGTAGAATCATTTTTATAGGAAAAGGCATAGTTAAAGTAAAATTTAGCGATTGCACCTATATTTATAACGTATCCAGACAGGAACTAAATGATTTGGATTTAGCATACGCTTTATCCGTAAATAAATCGCAAGGTTCGGAATATAAATGCGTTATAGTTCCATTCTTGAAGGAACATGATAACTTATCACGAAACATGATTTACACTGCCATAAGCCGTGCAAAAAGCATTTGTGAGGTTATCGGTGATGATGAGGTTATACAGTCTGCTTGTAAGACTCAAGCTGCAATGGAAAGAAATTCTTTTCTTGCAGAAGAGATTGAAACCTCGATGAAACAGAAGCAATTAATAGTTGATTTGCTTCAAGAAGCATGATTGACTTTTTAAGTCAAAAGAAACTAAACAAATTTTAAAAAGAATAAGGAGGAAAGAATTATGGCAGAAAAGATATATAAAACCATAATCGATCAGTTAGAGGGAGGAGCAATCCTTCAAAGTTACGGTAGCAAGTATTTAGTATCAGTAAATCCCGCACCTAGTATTCACAAAGTTCGCTGGAGCATTGTGGAACTTAATACCGGCGGTAAGGTTTATTCAAACTTTTTCATGTCTATGGAACAGATGCGTCAGCTCTGTGACGAGATAGAAAAAGGATACGCAAGCAAAAAACTTGCTGCAGATAAAGATTCAGCATATCCCGGAGCGTATAAGTATGTAACCGGAGAAAACGGATCAAAAAAATTAAATATAGGTGGAGGCCTGAAGGGAATAAGAGTTCAAATTCAGGAGAATGTAGATGGAAAATGGGATAATAAAATGTCCGTAATTCCTATTGCAGACTTCGTTCAGATGAAGTTCTTATTCTTCCTTACGATGGGACTTACCCTTTCAAAAACAGGATCGTACTACTCTTCTCTTTATGATGCTTTTTGGAAAGGCGAGGCAGACAGAGCCAAGCTTCATCAGAAGACTTATAACGAAAAAGAAGATTCAGAGTACATTGAACCCGAAAAGCTGGCAGAAAAACCTACAGAAAATTCTGCAGAAGAAGCGTCACCTATAGAAGAAGATAATTCCAAAGTATCTTCAACGCCTATAGTTCCCGCAAAGAACGAAGAGGCAAATCCCTCAGTCAAAGAAGAAATCCAGTCGGATTTTTCAGAGATTACCGAAATTCAGCTTAAGGTTGTTAATTGCCTTAAAAAAGCAGACAACGGCAACTACAAGATGGTCGGCTTAAACAGAGAGGGACGCTCAGTAATAACATGGTTTAAACCTAATATTACAGAAAACAAAGAACTTTGGGATAAGTTCACTCCTATTGGAGAAAAGATTGGAGCCAAAGTAACAATGACCGGAAGGCTTAAAGACAAAGACGGTCAGCTGCACTTCCTGGCAGACAAAATAGCAATTTAATATGCCTTTTTAAGGCTGGTACCCGAAAGGGGATGTAACTATAACAAGTTACCTTCCCTTCGGGGAAGGTTTTAAGGAGGTAAATATGATAGTATTCGAAATATTAGACCGAATTTACGAAGCCAAAGACAACCTTATGAATCAATTAGATTCAATGCCATTAGATAAACTTAACGCTCTTATATTCACTATCTGTTTGGTTGGATTTATGATCGTTGTTCTTTTGCTTTTAATGAAAGAAACCATCGCTTTAATAGCGAACCTTTTAAAAGAAGCAAAAAACAAAAAAATCGTATCCGTAAAAACAGAATTAGATAATAGGAGGGCTAAAAATATGGCAGTTGTTAAAAGAGAACTTTTGTTTGTTACTTGTGAGACAGACGAAGACGAAATAAAAATTGGAGAACCCGTTATTCTCCGATTACAGAACGGGGACAGGATAAAAACAAGTCCCGTAGAAAATTGGGAACATAATTTTGGCCGCGAGTTCAAAATTATCACCCGAAATACAGTTTACAGAAGATACTTTAATTAGTATTAAAAAAGGTCTGGGCTTTTGCTCAGACCTTTTGTTTTGCGGTACTTTCTCATTATTTTTTAGCAATAATGCTTGCTATAAACTCATTATAAAATCCGCCGGCATATTTGCCTTTTATATCATCATATGAAATATAAGGATTTGTAAAAAACCTTGAATCAAGCGAATTTTCTCTGTTATCGCCCATAGCAAATACGCAGTTGGCAGGAACTTCGAATACGTTATTGCTGTTTGTTTCTATTTCTTCTGAGATATAACCCTCATTAACCTTTTTATCATTTATATAGACATCGCCGTTAATGAACTCAATCTTGTCTCCTGGGATTCCAATAACTCTCTTGCAAAGATATGATTTTTCGGAATATGAATTTCCGTCAAAGTAAATTATATCTCCTCTTTGTGGCGAATTCTTAATATATGCAAGCTTGTTAAAGAAAACAATTTCTCCTACCTTTACATTGGGTACCATTGACTCAGAAGGAATTATTGCAATCTGGAAGAAAACCGTATTAATCAAAATGATTGTGATTCCAACAATAAAGATCGGAGCAAGTTTAAAGAAGAAGAAGTCTCTTTTTCTTACCGCCTTTATTTCTTCAACCCTTTTTTGCAGTTCATCAGATGTCTTAACGGATTCGACAACTTTCTTTTCTTTCTTTTTAGTGCCTACTTCTATATTTTCTACTTTATTCTCATCCTTATTTTCTTCTTCTTTTGCTTTTTCTTCATTTTTCATCTTTTTAACTTTAAAGATTACTGCGACAAAAAGCACAACAATGATAAGAAGACCAGCAAGGATTAAATAATATATAGTATAGTTTTGCTTCTGCTCAAGCCTTGTTACTTTAAAAATAACAGGAAATTCATTTCCGGCATTATCAACACCGCAAACCGCAATTGTGTTTTCACCAATTGATAAAGGAACTTCGACTTCAAAATTACCGCTGCTCTCGTACTCTACTTCCTGATTGTTTACATATAAGAAATTACCGCCTTTCATAATACCGGTAATAACAATCTTATTAGCCTGAGTTTCGGTGTTATTATATGACTTATCAAAAGAAAGAGTGGGAGCAATCATGTCTTTTGTAATCGAAAACTCATATGTAACACGGTTATTTGTCTGAACATCGATTAAAGTTACAACAATATCATTATTAACGCCATTTAAAGGAGCGGTGATTTCTGTCTCGCAAGCCTCATATGTTTCATCGAAAACAGTATCACCGTTTTCTGTTATTACAACTTCAATATCTCTTCCAAAGAACGCATTAAAGGTAACGGTTTCAATATTTGTAAGATTTATATCCGGAGGAACAATAGAAGCATCGATGTCACGTATAACCGGAATTGTATAAGTAATACCGGCACCGTCTATTCTTGCCTCAGAAGCAGGAACAACAAAAATTTCAACTTCTTCTACATTTTGGGCTAAATTAAGTGAAAAAGTATTACCCGTCACGGTTTCTTCACCCAAAACCTGCATTGATGACGGATTTGTTACTCTTACATTAATCTTACCCAAGCCCGTATCGTCCCATTTAAGTCTTAGATTACCATCCGAAAAGTACATCTCAAGACCACTTATTACAGACGTAACCGAAATATCCTGGGTTACTTCCGAGACAGCTGCGGTGATGCATTCAACATTAGACTTAACTGTTATCTCCTCTTCTGCCTTAATAGAAATCTCATAGGTTCCCGAAATAGCATTCGGAACTTTCACGATAACCGTCAATGCATCAGAATCTTTTGTTGTAACGGATCCGTTCGGGCCTGTAATTGTTATGTGGTGCATCTGCTCATCTTCAAACTCAAATGTAAAATTAGCCTCTCTGTAATCCTTCATAAAAGGAATAGACAAGGTTTTTTCTGTTTCTGCATGGGCGATTAACGGAAAAAACAAGCAAGCCACAGAAAGTATTGCACCCGAAAGGATAAATTGTATATTTTTAAGACATTTCTTCATAATTTACATCTCCCTGTTATTTGATTTCAGTATACATCACATCTTTTAAGTATGCAAATTTTATAAATTTTGCAATGTCGCCCTACTTTTATAATATTTTTAAGTGTGTTAAAATACTAACAAATATATGGTGTTAAAAAACTGTATTGATAATATAACGGACATATAATAGTATTCAATTGGGGAAACGGATACTAGAAACGGAGGAGAGATGTCACGAGCAAAATATACAACACAAGACGAAAATTATAAAAACAAAAACATACTAGGCACCAGGCTTGTTGAACTAAGAAAAGAAAAAAAATTAACACAACAGGGATTAGTTGAAAAACTGCAGGAATTTTTGGATCAAGACGAACCAATGTCTCCTTTGACAATTTCTGCTTACGAAAACGGCAACCGCCTTCCAACATTAGTAACTCTTATTGCTCTTTCAAGAATTTTCAATGTATCAGCAGATTATCTTTTAGGAATAGATCGAATTCCCACATTAGACGAAAAGAAAAAAGCAGAAGCTACTGCAACAGATTCCGTAATAATGCCGGAATACGATTTAATAATTCGTCCGCAGGATTATGAAAAGTATGACGGATTGGCCGTATATATCACAGCCAAAAGCAATTCCCCTCTTAGTATAAAACCGCAGTGGGGAAAAATGAAATACTACGACAAGATGATTGTATTAGATTTAAACGAATATGTGGAATTATCAAGCAATCTTGTCATATATAGGGCAAAACCCGTAACGGCACAATTCTACGAAAAATGCGATATGTTTGCACTTACTTTCTCATCACTTCAAAACGCCAGAATGGTATGGGTTGAACCAATTACTCAGGATAAAGAAGTCAGAACAACTTACAGAGGTTATTACACTCATAATTCAACAAGAACAATGCTTATAAATGTTCAAAACGGAAATGTACTTCCGTATACCGGATTAAATATAACATTTAATGCCTTCTCAGTCGGAGAATTAAAAAAATAAAAAATCTAAGGCGGTTCAAAAAGGACCGTCTTTTTTTATTGCAATTTTTATAAAATTTGCATACTTAAAAGATGTGTTGTATACTTAACGCATAAAGGAGAAAACATTATGATTTTTTGCAGCGAATGTGGAACAAAAAATAAAGATATGGCAAAATTCTGCAGGAAATGCGGCGCATCTTTGCTCTTTGACGAAGACGAAGAATTCGAAGAAGAAGTAGTCGAAGAAAAACCGGCGAAGGTAAATCCCAAACCAACAGTTAAACCGGCAGAAGAAAAAGCGTCAAGATATAAGCCCATAGAACCGATTCCTAAAGAGGATCCGATTATTAAAGATACCCCTTTGCCTCAAAACAAAGAGGGCTATGAAGATTATGAGGATGAAGCCGAGGAATATGTCGAAGAAATATCCGAGGAAAACCAGGAAATCGAAGAAGAATACGTAGACGACGAACCTGAGTATACTGTGGTTGTAGAAGACGAAGAAAGCAATGTTTCAGAAGAAGAGGAATATATAGACGACGAAGATATAGAAGAAGGCTCCGAAGAAGAAATCTCCTCTTCTATTGTTACAAATCCTGCAAACGATTCCTATTGGAATGATGTTGTCCCGGAAATTGAGGAAGAAATATACAAAATTCCTAAAGACATCATTTTAAAATTTGTTTTCGGCGGTCTTGCCATATTAGCTTTGGTAATTATCTTAATCTGTGCTTTGTAGGGATATTCTATGAAAAAAGATAGAGAAAAAAAAGAATTCTTAAAATTTAAACAGTTACCTAAAGAATTATATAATTATTTTCTTTTGCGTTTTATCTTCTGCGGAATAATTATTCTTTCGGTAATAGCTTTTGCCATTATAACTAAATTCTGGCAAGGTTCCATGTTTTTAGGCGCATTCTCTCTTTTATATATAGGTACCGTTTTAATAAACTTTTATTCTGTTATAAGTAAGAAGATAAAAGTTTATCGCGGAAAATTTATAAAAAAAGTCGAGAGAGACTTAAACTTAGGCAAAAAAGAAAGTAAATTGTCCGTAAATATAAAGGGACCGTGTTCCATTCTTTTAACTCCCGTTGAAGATGATACCTCAAAATACATAGTTCCGATTGGAAACACCTTTAATGCAGATGAAGGAAATACCGTCATTATATATGCAAATCCCAACGACATATATAAAAGAAATGATAATTCATTTTATTTTCAGAACACTCTTCTTGTAAGAGTCGAAAAAATCTAAAATCCTATTGTTATTTAAAAGAAAATATAATATACTGTTTTCAGAAACATTATAAATTCTTATACATAGCAAATATTATAGGCATTAACCTTTACGGTTGGTGCCTTTTTTGTTGTGTCTAAGCACAAAAAGAAAGGAGGCATAAGCCTATGTCAAAATTAATGCTGGAACATGAGGAAACTTGTGTTCTAAACGAACAGGATGCTTTTGAACTTGCAGAAAACATCGTAACAAACGATATTTGGTGCTGCGTTTCGGCATCTGACATCTTATCTATGCCGATACCCAACGTCCCGATCTACGTTGATTCGGTAAGAAAGAATTCCAACATTGCAGATGAAGTCTCCGACGATTCGATTATCGAGTGTATGACAAGCGGTCTGCAACTAGGAATATCCTGTCCTGTCGATGGAGAAATGAAGGTTTATCCTATTGGAGATACCGGTTTTTCTTCCGTCCTTTCCAGAGCCGGCTTTCAGCAAGCCACTGCTCTATCCGGAACAACGGAGAAAAGAAATTTCCAACCTATCGGCGCAGAAGAAAAAGCCACAATAGTAAACTATGGGCTTGAGACACAGAAAGAAGCCGAAATTAAACTTCTTATAAGAGACGAAAAAGTAAGGTACGCAGGTTCTAGTGACTATGCAATAATTCCAATCGATTCCCTTTTTAAAGAGTTTAAAAAAGGCTTAAATGAAACCTTTACAGAAGTTAAATTTATCTCTTCTTCCTACTCCCACGAGTTTATTTCAATAATTTACGAAATGGTTGATAAGGATATAATTGAAGAATTTAAGTCTGTTTTGGAAAGAAACAAACTTTACTGTGATGATCTTAGGATTGCTGTTCGTCTGACAACATCCGATACGGGACTTTCTGCAGTAAGTTTATATCCAAGTTTGATTTCGGATTCCGTTGCAAGAATTATCGGCTCCCCTTTATGCCTTGAACATAAGGGCGGTCATAACATCGAGGACTTTAAGACTAATCTTAACTTGATTTATTCAATGTTTAATGATGCCGAAAAGAAACTCGAAGAAATGGAAGGAAAACGTCTGGAAAATCCGAAGGGTTGTTTCCTTCGAATCGCAAAGTCTGTTGGATTCCCCAAAAAATTGAGCATAAAGAAGGCAGAAGACTTCCTTGAGAAGTTTCCTAAACCTACTCAGCTTGATGCATATTGGGAAATCTACGAACTTTATGATGATTTCGATGCAGCATCCGGAGGACTTACACAAAACCAGATCTTAAATTTGGAAGAAGGTATTTCAAGAACCATCTTCAACGGTGTAGAAAACTACGATTTCCCGTTTGAATGGCTCTAAAGTTACAATCTCCCGTGTGAAAGCACGGGAGAAAATTTTTAAAAGAAAGGAGAACAACCATATGTTCGACAGAATTAATGATGCAATGGCCGAAGCCAGAGAGGCAAGAAAAGAGCTTGAAAAAGCCGAAGAAAAAATATCTAAAATCGATGCCGAAATAAGACGAATACGATTAGAAGAAGCCGACAAATTATTTTCCGACTTCTGCAACAAATTTAAAGAGGCTTATGAAGCAAGAATGAAAGTAACAGACTTCCTTAGTAAAAACTTTGATTTAGAATTAGTCATCATGACCGGCGAGCCTCAAATAGACGACATTAACAGTAAAATTTATGGTCTAAACGAAGAAGGCATAAAGGAAATAATAAAGGAAGGAGTGCTTTTAATATGAGAGATCCTTTTTTTAGTCAGACAGCGTGCGACAGATGTGGCAAAAGCCTTTCGTCTGGAAGAACGATGTCAATGTATAACACCGATTGCATTTGTATGAAATGTAAGGAAGAAGAAACAAAAAGAAGTGATTACAACAAAGCGGTTAATTCAGATCACGAAGAAATCAAAAAAGGTAATTACAACTTTAAAGGAATTGGTTATTAAACCAAAGAAGAATTAAGCCCCTCGCGTATGCTTGGGGCTTTTCTTATAATTTCTTTTTTAATTCTCGAATCATTTTTTCAATATACTTTATCTTCTCAAGACAAACTTCTTTATCGGATACTTCAAACTCACCGCTGGATAGTTTATCTAACGAAGTAACCGCATCTTCGATCAAAGCATCCGCACTTATTTTCTTTTCTTCTTCTGCGAAGATTGTATAATCAAAGTTAAAATTACTTTCAATGCGTTGAACATCTAAATTCTTATTATCTTCATCCTTTATTTCATTCTTAACAGGCATCAGTTCTGGCTTTGCTTTTTTGTTACCCTTCTTTGGCATCAAATCCTGATACTTCTTTAAGATCGAAGCTGCTCTGTTTGCAGAAATACTTGGAGTTGATTCTTTTTCAAGGCGCATTGAAGTAGAAAGTTCCACCTCATAATCATTTGCAATCGCCTCTTGAAGAGGTGCTGAAAGTTGCGCACAGTCCGCCGCAGCCCTCCAGGAAAGTTCTCCTCTTTCAACCATTGCCTGAATACTTGGATCTACGGACAGAAGATTTTTATAGCGAAAGGCCGTCATTTCAGACATTCCTAATTCACTCGATACCTCTCGCATTATATTTATATCTTTCTTTTTTGAGCCGGTAACTCCGTATTTTCTTCTAAGTGTTTCTTCATGATACGCCACAAGTCTGGCAACGTCTAAAGGATTAAGTTTTCGGACATCCGTGTTGGACAAAACAAGTATCGAACGGCGAAGAATTTCGTCAGGAACCTGTTTAACAATCGCAGGAATAGTCTTCCATCCTAATTTTTCGCACGCTCTCTTTCTTCGATGACCGGCCTGAATCTCGTATCGTTTGTCAGGTTTTGCAAAGACAATAATAGGTTCTGTTAATCCTATTCTTTTTATTGAATCGGCTAATTCAGTTATATCGTCCATGTTAAATATTTTTTCATTGTCAGGATTTTCATCAACAAGCTCTAAAGGAATATACATTAATACTCCAGACTCTTCTTGTTTGTTGTTATTTTTTGCCATTTTATACCTCAAATTCAAAAATGTTTTATAAATTAAAATTCGCCTTAATTATATACAAATTCAAATGAATTAACAACGAAATCAAGGCACTTTTATTATAAAACTTATTCAAAATATAGTAAAAACTTGTGTTTTTATATTGAGTATTGTATACTTAAATCATAATTTTAAAAAGGGAGGATACAAATTATGTATAACAAAGCATCTTTTAAATTCAATGCTCCGGTAAAGATTGGAATTGACGTAGGGAACTATGACTGCAAAAGCCGTCATACTTCTACTCCCTCCTCTTTTATTGGTTCCGGAACAGAAAATTTATTGGTTGATACCTGCATCTTCTACAACGGAGTTTTCTACACTCCTTCTAAGGATCGTAACAACCAGCAGACGGATAAAACCAAAGACAATTACTGCCTTATTATTTCTACTTTTGCAATCGCTAAGGAACTCTTAACAAAAATCAGAATGAAAGAGCCGTCGATTACAAGTAAAGAAGTTCAGGAAGTATTAAGAGAAATTAAGGAAATTAGTATCGGCGTAGGACTTCCGGCAGGACTTTTATCAAGCCAGGCCGAACCTTTAAGGCTGTGTTATATGAAAAATTGGGGAAACGGAGTTGAATTCCTTTACAAGGAGAACGGAACAGAGTTTGAATTCAATTTTAGACTCACGGATTGCACAGTCTTCCCACAGGATTTTTGTCCCGTTGCTTATAATACCGAACTAAATATCCCTAAAGAATACAAGGATTATAACATTATTGGAATTGGTGGCGGTACTACAGATATTATTCCCGTATCAGACGGAAATCCTAAAGTTGAAAAATGTGTATCACTCGAGAAAGGCACTACTGTCCTTTACACAGAATGCGTAAAGAAAGTACAGCAGGAAACAGGAAAGTTAATGGATTATGCCTCTGTAGAATCCGTTCTTTTAGGGAACCCTACAATTATTGATGCCAAGAGAAAGAAAATCATTATGGATTGTGCCGTAAATTACACAAATAAACTTGTGGATGAATTCATTCATCAGGGAATTTCCGTATCTGACTACCCTACCGTTTTTATCGGTGGCGGCGCACTTCTTTTAAGAAAATATCTTGAAGATAATTCGGAATTCGGAAAGATAGAATTTGTCGAAGATGTATGCGCTAACGCGATGTTCTTTGAAGCACTTGCATAAAGGAGTGATTTTATGGGAAAAGCAAAAGAAGGAGAAAAGTACAACTCTCTTTTTCTTAATCTAAAGGCAAATGATCCAAAAGAGGAAGAAATGTATGAATTTCTTATGTCTGTTGGAAACAAGAGGTCGCAGCTTATCATTCATGCTCTGGAAGAGTTCATAGATAAATACCATTTAAGCGGTGCTTCTAAAAAGATGGTCCACCTCTTTTTAAGCGAATATGCCCCAGACGAAAGAACTGTCGTTTCAAGAAGCAATAAAAGAAACTCCAATAAAGACAAAAAAACCGAAGAAGATAGTTTTAACGATAATGTTTTGGATAATTCGATGCTAAAACGTGCAAAAGAACAATTAAAAATGTTTGGGTAGCTATTTCGTAAGGTAAAGTTTTTAAATCGATTTTTAAAGAAGTTAAAAATATAATACATTTAGTATAGTTTGGCACGAAAAATATTGTAAAACGAGCAAAAAAACGGGCAATTTTACTTTACTTTTTATTTTGTGTTAACTATACTGAATGTATAAAATGTATTTGTTTTTCAAAGGAAGGAGAAATCTATGAAAACTATGGCAAATAATAAATCAAAATTGCTCTACACTTTCATCCTTGTTGCAATGCTCGTTGTGACATTAGGAAGTGCATTTAATTCATTTAAGTACATCTATGCAGACGGAGAAAATGGAATTCAGGCCGCAGATGATACAGGTGGAGGAAGCGCAAACGCTGCATTATCAAATCTGGAAAACAAAGCAACCGATACTATTACAAACGTCCAGAAAACAGTAGTAACAATCGCAACTGCAGCAGCCGTTTTGGCAGAAATAATCGTAATCGCTCTTATCTTCTTTACACACGACTCAAAGAAAATAGCAGGATATATAAAAATAGCCGTCGGCATCTTTATTGCCCTGGTTGTAGTTCTTCTTATAAACGGCGGTCTTTTCTTAAATCTTGCACGAGATTTTGCTAATTCATTGGGCGCTAAATAAATCAACAATATAAACACTATAATGCCCGGAAGAAAAACTTCCGGGCGTTTTTGCATAAAGAGAAAGGATGTATTTCATGTTTAAATTCAAGGAAAAGTCATCTGAACAAATTAGAAAAGAAATACTTATTTACGCCATTGCTATTGTTGTTCTTTCTGCAATGATTCTTTTTATTCATCCAATAAAAACGTATACAGATAATAACATTTTCGAGAATCTTGCTAAAAAAACCGTTACCCTTTTAGAACCAACAGACGAAGATGGTACGAACTTAGCACTTGGTCTTCTTCTCTCAGAAGATCCGACAGAATATATTGTAGACGAAATCATATTGGGTACTTGCGTACGTATTTACGAAGTCGGACAGGCTCTACTTGATTTATTTGTTAAAATTGTGTGTTCGTCCTTTGAACCGACCTTAAATCCTTTGTTTGCCTTAGAAAGCGGAACAAATATAACTGCCGACACTGCTATCGGTTTGATAGACGAAAACCAAACCGCTGCACAAAGAGAAGCAAATTGGACAAACGGTAAAATTGACTTCGAACATTCTAAAACATTAATGGCTATTTGGAGATTTACGTTTCCTTTCTCTATAATATTAGCTACACTTATAGCACTTTTTAATCTCTTTTTATGCATTATGGGAAAAATGCAGGAAATAAAGGATACTCCTGCAATGATTGGAGCAAAATATCTTCTTGCTCTTGTTTTAATATTTTTAAGTAGAGAACTTGCCACCATTTTTATAAACTTTTTCGGGGATATTTGGAGAAATCTTGTAATTGGTGGCGAACCTTTAATGACCGCTTGCGGAGATTCCGAAAAGTGGTTATGTTTTCAATTTATAAGAAGAGCCGGCGGCGGATTGAGTCTTCTTTTTTGGGGAATGGAACTTGAAGTTATGACCGGGGGGTATATCTCTCTTATTTATATTGTAATATTAATAATTGGACTTGTTTTAGCAATCAAATTAATAAAAGAGTTCATTAAACTCTTCCTTGAAATTGTAGAAAGATACTTTGTATTCTTTCTTCTTTTAGCTTTCTTCCCTTGCCTCGCAGCAACAATAACATCGAATACAACGAAGAGAATTTTCTATACATATCTAAGAATGATAATGAGTCAAGGATTTCTCTTAATAATAAATACAATATTTATGTCTATATTCTTTACTATTCTTTCTCACGGAGGATGGACTGCGGGATTGCTTAACTATCTCGCGGCTTTTGCTTTCCTAAGAGTATGTCAAAGAGCAGATGCTTATATGGCACAGATGGGCTTTAACGTAGTTCAGACAGGTAACAGTTTAATCGGAGCAATTGGTGGTTCTGCTATGGGATTTGGTTCTGCGCTCCACGCACTCAGTATGGCAGATCGAGGAAGACAAAACATTGGTAAGGGCGTACAACAGCTTGGCGTAAATTCAAATAATTCCGGCGTTGCTGCAATGGGAGCAATGATGGGAGCAACGATGGGCGATGTTATCGGTGGCGGTCTTTCATCTGATACTCTCTCACAAACAATAATGAAAGAACAGTCAGAACATATTAAAGATGTTCAAAACGGTATGGGTGGCGGAAATGTAAGCCCTGTTAGTGCCGGTGATTGGGACGGTGTAAGGAGTCAGTTAAAAGAAGGCGGTATGTCGGATTCTGCAGCCGGAGCCTTTGTTAATAAAGCTCAACAAGAAGGCTACAATCCTACCGACATTGGTTCTGTCACTCAATTAGATAAAGATGCAAGAAATTTCGCCATTTCCGACACAAACGGAAATCAATTTGCATCAGTTCACGGTATGGGTTCCAATCTTCTTGATAAAAATGAATATGACGCAGCTCAAAGAGAAATTAACGGAAAAATTGGCGAAGGCACAGGTGAAGGCCTTATTGATAACGATCCTGGCAGAGCAGAAGAAGCCCAGAGAGCTTCTGATGCGTTAATGGGTTATGCAGAAAGCAGCGGTATAAAGCAGGCTATGATGGAAGAAGAAGCCAAACATCCTTACGAACCTCTTTCAGAAGAGCAAATGGAAGATATTGCAAATAAAGACGCTGCAGACAAGGTTAAAGACGAACAAAGCAAAGCATACGATGCCGCAATGGACGATAACGATTGGGAAGCACATTCTGCAGATGCAAAAGCAGATTTTGATGCATTATCTCAAGATGTGGAAGAAGCGGCCGCTAGACTTGATAAGAGTACGGAAGCTTATAATGCAGCCTTAGATAAAAACGAGAACTCCGACGGAGCCTTTAGTTCAGAAGTTGCAGAAGCAAAAGAAGCTATGGATCAAAGCGCAGCACTCAAGGATGAAGCAGATTCTGCGTTCACATCCAAATTCGGCGAAGATACCTTCAATAAAAACTTCGGAGCAGATGCGGACGAATCGACAAGGGGATTTTCACAAGAAGCCTTTGCTAATTATTCTGCTGGTATGGTTACGCAAAACAATCCTCAAATGTTTGATGACTACAAATCACAGAAGTTTGCCGAACTACAAGCACAAAACTACGAATATGCTAATCCAACATTTAAAGTTGAAACCGTTCCCGTTAACGGCCAGCCCGGAGTTTCTAACGGAACATTTTATTATGGACAGCAGACTTATTCAGATCTTCAAGTTCTTAATAACGCAAGTTATAACAAGCAAAAAGGAGATATGTCCGTTTCAAACGGCAAGCATAGTTACACCATAAAAGACGGTAACAGGAAATCCAAAGATACAAACGGAACGAAAACAAAGTCTGGAAAGACTGTAGAGGGCAAACCTAAGAGGGATTAATCTATGTATGGTGATGACCTTTTAACCCCTGATAATAATAACGAACCTTCGTATTCAGTCCCGGAGGCTGCGAACGATGCCTACAATTTAGCAACGGCAAATAAAAGAGGGGAAAAACTCGACAATTTTATAGACAACCTCAAAAACGGTAAAGATAAAAAGCCGGAAGGAAAAGACATCAAACCGGAAACAATGGACGCATCCGCAAAAGATGCGTCTTCTTCCATTCCCGGCGGTTCTGATATTTCACCTAGTGCATCCGACATAGGAACAAAAGGCTCCGACATCGCAGATGTTGCCGCAAAAGGCTCAGAAGCAATGGCAAAAGGGGCAGAAATTGGCGAAAAAGGTATGGAAATTGGTTCTCAAGCCGCACAAGTAGGAGGAACGGTTGCTGCAGAAGGTGGTACCGTTGTTGTAGAAGGTGCTGCAGCTGTTGGAGCAGGACTTCCGACGGCAGGATTAGGCGCAGCTGTAGTAATAGGCTTTTCGGTTTTAAACATGGGAACCAAAGCCGTAAAAAAAGCTTTAAAGAAGGCAAACAAGAACATTGATGAAATAATTCATAACAAGAAAACGTCAGACACCGGATTTGCCGGAACACTTTTGGTTATAGGTTTTATATTAATCTTCTTTCTTTGTGTGGTAATAACGCCTATATTTATGCCTCAAGCAGTATTTACTGCCGTTGTTAACAATATAAAGGATACCGTAGTTAATGGGGTTAACGGAAAATTTGAAAGTTATACAGAAAAAGGTAAGTTTTTTAAAGATCTGTTTAATGCGGACGAATTAGGTATTTCAGACGGAGAATTATATAAAATCTGTAACTCTCAAACCCAGGTCGATACCAACAACGTAGTCATATATAAGGCGATAATTGACAAAGGTATAGAAAATGCGTATAAAGATTATATAAGAGAATACGCGACAAATCCCGAAAACTGCTTTAAATTTGCATTATCGTGGGTTCAGGAAAATTTCGGAGGAATTCAGTTTACCAAATTCTCATCCAAAGCAGCGGAAATTTACTTAAATGAGCAGCCTTACTTCTATGCTCTTCCGAAATCAAACGGAGAAGCATATACTGTTGGCGAATATCTGGATAATCCAGAGCAGATGGTTAATAATGACATAAATTATGCAGAAATCATAACCGTTTACTCTCAGAAGACTGCAGATGAAGACGGATACTTAAATATGTCTTATTCAGATTTTTACGACACGATAGCAGGCAAAGAACACGCAGGGATGTTCTTTGAAATGGAAATAGAAACAGAGCCGACATATTTTTATTGGAATAATTCCGAACACACATCTTATACAGAAGTATCTTCAAAAGAAGAAGCAAGAAAGCATAGAAGTAAAGAAGAAAACAAGGAAGAAAAGGAACGGGCAAAGACATCTGAGGAAGATACGACTTCCTCTTCTACTACTTCTGATGAAGAAGACGAAGAATTCGAAGAATTATCCGATGAAAAAGGCGGAAGTTACGGCTGGGGATATTTTTATAAGGTTACATTATATCCGTATGGATTGGACGAAATATACGAAGCAGCGGGCGTTGATCCTGATGAAGAAAGCGTAATAAATTCTAAATTCTATAATTTTGAATTATTAGACATTCAAGAAGGTTTTCTCAGAACTTATATAGGCTCAAAAAAGGATCTTGGCCCGGCGGGAACGGATACAAGAAATTCAAGCAGTTTATGGAACTCTTTATATGAGAAATCTGGAAAAGTCTCGTCAGGAAGAACTCCCTGGGCGTGGACGGACACATCAATTTTAAAGGAATTGAATTATTCATATATTGGTTCTGGAAGCGGAATAGTTGTTGATTATCATCCAAACGGAGAAAGCATAATTCTTCGTGTAGACAAGATATATCAAGGCTCATATAAAGCTCATAGAGGGTATGTCGGTCAAAAAAACAAAAACGGAAACGATTATACTATAGCTAGTTACGGTTGTATTGACTGCTCATACATTATGGCAGCGCAATATTATAATCGTAAATACTACAATGTAGAACAAATCTGCAGAGGCGAAGACAGAAACGGATATGTAAACAGTAATCAAGGCTTTAAATATGGTGCTTTTTGTTCCGATACGGGAATGGGCTTTAGAGAAGGCTCAAAATCAACAACAGGAATAATAGAGCAATTAACACAAGGGAATCCCGTAGTAGTTAAAATAAAAGGGCAATGGACGAGCATAACAGGAAGAAATTTACACGGAACAGACAGTTCTCACTATTTCTTAATAATAGGTTATGACGATAACGGATTCTATCTCGCAGATCCGGGAAGCAAGGGAAACACGGAAAACGGCCCGATTTCTTATGAAGATTTTGCAAAAGGCCCGATAAAAGAGATAATGTATTTATATCCCACCGCCGGACAGTTGCCAACCTACGAACACAATTCCATTTCTGGAAAATAAGGGGAATGTTATGAATAAAAGAAAAATCTTTACACTTTTAATAATTTCATCTGCAATTTTCTGTATGTTTGGATGTAAAATTCAGTCAGAAGAAAAGGAAGAAGACATTGTTGCAAGTTCAAACCTTCAACTAATTGAAGATAAAGGGGCTGTTGCCGAAGATGCTCTCCCAGAAGAAGACATGAACTATGATGCAGATGTACCCGAAGATTTTGAATTTGCTGCGAACGACGAAGATTACAAAGAACCCGTTGGGGCTTTTTGCGTTAATTTAAACGAATTAGAGCATTTAGAAGAGCCAATGAAATTTAGAAATGACTTAGACGCATATCTGATTTATTATATTCCTACAATAGACAAGGAATACGATACATACGTCTTGTCAGGAACAGAAAAATTGTCTGGCTCAGCACATATATTTAAAATTAAAGTAGAAGGAATAATGGAAGGAAACACCGATTTGGAAATAAAATGTGTTAAGAAAGACGGACGGGAACATTTCAATTTCTTCTCAGACCTCTCTCCCGACGGAACGGAAGAAATAAATTGGGGTGCTGGCCTAATCGATGACTCAGAATTCAAATAAAAATCAAAACTTTCAAATAAAAAGGAGACTCATTTATGAATCTCCTTTTTCGTTGCTTAAATGTGGTTGATTAGAAGTGAAAATTAATTCCGGCTTCTTTAAGAATCGCATTTGCCATATGTCTTGATTTAATAACATGATCTACTGCAATTCTTTTGTTCGTTTTGATATTCCCCCATATTTCATGGTCGCCTTTTCCATTTCGGATTTTCTGATAACCATTTTCTTTGAGGATTTTACGAATCTTCTTTTCGTATTCAGCCATTAGACTATAGTCATTTGGCGATTATTTGTGTGGATTTCTATTTCGGTACAGATTTTACCATTTTCAGAAGCCATTTCCGGAGCTGCAACTTTAACTCTTTGTAAAAGGTTGTCATATGAATCAGATTCCAATGCTAAACCGATTCCTTCACCAATTGCAACCCATACCTGTGCTTCTTCATCCCAAAATACTTGAATAGGTATTGTCATTCTTATCATCGCCCTTCTCTCCTTTCCTAATAATTTTGTCATTATCAAGAAAGGCTCAACCACTGGCACTTCCCTGATAACAATCGTTCCAGGGCAAATGCCCGATGTTTAAATAAAATTAATAATGTATAAAAATAAACTTAATCTACTTAAATTATATAAAAAGAGTACGGCTTAATCAATAAGATTAACAACAATCAAATATATGTTTGACAGTATTTCCCATAAGTCATATAATTAATTCAACAAGAGAGCCGAAAGATAGATAGCGCCTATCCGCCGGCAAATTGTTGTGAAATTAAAAAATTTAACGCCTATCTGCCAGGACAGGGCGTTATTTTTTTGACTTATCTATAAGATACAGAATCAAAGTGATAATCGCGCAAAGCATAAGAACAAAAGTAAAAAGATTATCTACTGTTATCATTAACCTATCCTCCTTGCTTAATACTCGGCGGATTGGCACGCCCCTCGGCTCCCTTATTGAATTAATTACAAAGTTTTAATTATAATCTCCGTTCTTTAGATCCCTCTCATAATATGCTACAGCATCCTTAATATTCACCAAATTATATTTTATAAAATTGTTTGCAATCCTACGAATATCCTCAGACGTTCTATACTCTTGAGGAATGTTTTCGTGAATTTTCTCTCTTATATAGCTGTAAAGACGCAAAGCCTCTTTTTTATTGGTTATTTTCTCTTTCATCATCAATTCTTTCTCAATCCTTACTTTATTAGGACCTTTTTCGTTGTGGTCTTTAGTAAAAAGATATGCAAAAAGAAGTATTAATCCGTATCCGATTACAAAAACCAATAAAAACGAACCGATAGAAACTCCATCCCTTATAAGCCTGTATCCTATAGTTATAGGTGCTTTATATCCAAAAATAGACCATTGCAACCCGACCATAATAAACGCTGCAACAAGCCAAGCAAATGCAGCAATCGGAACCATAATTCCTAAACCTATTAACGCCCAACGGCCTAATACGGAAGAAGTTTTCTTTTTCTTGAAAGAAACATTTCCAATCTTTCTATCCAACTCGTCATCTCTTAATCCGTATTTCTCAATCCACTCAAGACGATTGGCGATTCTTAAATATTCATTATAATAACTTTCACTAACTGTCATATTTAATCCCCTTTTTTCTCAAAATAGAAAACTTCATCCCACGTAGATTCTAATGCAGCACAAATCAATCCACCCAAAAACGCAGACGCCTCGTACTTTCCGGTTTCTAATGATGAAATTGTGTTTTGTGTGGTCATTGCTTTTTCTGCAAGTTCCTTTTGCGACATTCTTTTTTTCTTTCTGATTTCCCTTATTCGATTCTTAAAATTACTTCTGTCATATATAATTTGATTATTCTCAAAAGCTTTTGTTTTCTCAAAATAAAAACAATCCTCTACCCTGCAATTTAATGCGTTAGCAATAAGCAACGCAGAATAAAGAGAAGGTTCGCATTTTTCGTTTTCAAGTTCACAAATAGTGGTTTGAGTCGTACCCGCCTTTTCCGCAAGTTCCCACTGAGATATTCCTTTTTTATTTCTCATTTCTTTTATTCGATTTTTAAGTTCTTCTCTTTTATACTTATACATAATTTTTCTATCTCGACACAGGTCCTTTTAATAAATATAAATTTATCTTATCTTCTTCAATATCATCAAAACAAGCATCGATAATATAATCTTTTTTCTTTAATTCCTTTATTGTTTTTTCAATATCCTTATAAGATAATTTTTCTTTAAAAACTATTATATAACAGGGGCTTTTTTTAGTATCGGATTTGAATACATCTGCAGAATATTCTTCTTTTAAATCTTTAATTTGTTGTTCCGATAACTCATTTGCATAAACCACAACTCTATCATTTCTAAAACAAATTCCATTTTTATATGATAACTCTTTGTATTTCTTTGCTATACTTTTTGGATCTGTTTCAGGCCTTCCTGCATCCCCAAAATACAATATTAAAAAACCACAAAAAAACACAAATATAATACCAAAAGAAATTATTGCATATATTCTGTTTTTTTTATTCATTTTTTTGTAACCTTGCATATATCATTTTCCTATCTTAGCTTCTTAGGAAGCCACGGATTTGCCCTATTTTGAGCATTTTCTATGTAAGAGGTATAATCTTCGTCTAAACCCAAAAGACGCGCCATAACGACCATTCTGTTCGTTCCTGAGTGCGCTAACTCAACCGAACATGTCGAAAGTGTAAGAAATTGGTCTTCATAATTGTAAGGAACATCATTTTTAAGCCAATTTCTCTTCTCGACTTCATCCATATACTCTTTATATTTGGTTTTACTTCCCCAAATTGTATCGTCCCAATAAACAAACTCACCGTCTTCGGTATCGATCAAGTAATAAGCAAAAATAATATAATATCTGGTACCGGAATCTGTAACAAGCTTAATTACCGGATGAGTCTTATAATATTCGCTATCTTCATAATACGTCAGATCCGCAAAAACATCTCGATCAGATGTCCTAATATTATGACCGTAAATGATATTATTTCCGTTTTCCCTATCAATATCAGAAGAAAGCGTTAAGAAAGGAACACCGTGACTGTTACCGTTTTTATCCAGATCGTGAGTCAAATAATAATCTTCGTCATCAGGGCTTTGCATCAAAGGATGATTAAGAACAGAGTCTTCTATGGAAATAATTCCTACACATTCGTCATTATAAGCCTGATATTTTTTTAAAAGCTCCATGTCTTCATCCGTCACTTCAACATGGTCTTTTTCAAACTCTGTCTGATTATAAAGAATATTAACCTTCTCTTCCGGGGTAAAGAGCTTTTCTTCTGATGAATCGTTTGTATTTATTATCCCTTCTTTATTCCCATCTCTTAACGGTTTAGTTATAACAAAGGCAACAACAATAAGCAGCGCAAAAGATATAACAAAGAACGTTATTGCCAATTTGCCAAAAATCGAGTCAAAGAAAGAAGGATTCTCTTTATCCTCAAGCGAATAAAGCTCATCGAACTCATCCATATATTTAGATTGATTTAATTTATTATTCTTCTTCATAGTTTCAGTATATAAAACAGAATTTTAAAAATCAAATTTTCGCATAAAAAGAAGACTCCTCTTTTGAAGAGTCTTCACAAATTATGGATTATTCCTTTTCTTTGAACGTAGCTGTGGCCTTCATCTTATAGATCACTTTAATATCATCCTCAATATCTTTTTTCGTGATTGATTTATCTTTCTTCTTTAAGGCCTCTAAAACTTCTTCAACTGTAGCATAGTAAGTCACGAACGACTTATATCCTATTGACTCGCCATATCCTACATATTCGCCCCAATAATCTTTAACTTTCATTTCAAACGGATATGAAGCATCTCTTCTCTCAACAACCAGATCTTTACCGTCCTTATCCTGAACAACTGCATAATATTTCTCAGAAGTCCAATCTGCACCGGTAAGTCTGTAATTATCCATTTCTTTTTCGGGGACCTTTGCTATTTTAAGTACGTCCTTTTCCCAACCGTCCCACGAAGGATAATTGTTATCGATGTCTACTCTTATCTTCCATTCAACATCATTTTCCCAAATATCTGTTCCGTAAGCATAGTAGTCAGATGCATCTCTCTCAAAGGTACCGGTAATGGGTTCGTCTGCTTTAGCCCAATAATAATCGGTTGCTCCCCAATCTTCCAACTTACCCTCACAAGTCTCTTCTTCGTTTGTTTCCTTGTTAAGATACGTCAAGGTTTTTGTTGCCGGCATATCAGGTTTATCTACATATCCGGAAAAATCAACTCTTTCGGTTACTTTCTTTTTAATCTTTGTTAAATCGCTCCAATTGAAAGTATTTGCCGATAATACATAAATCTTTCCTGTCCTGGGAGACTTATAGGTAATTGTATCTTCCGCGTCTTCAATGTCTTCAACTTGAAGTTCAGTCGAAAACTCAACACATTCCATAGTCTCAGAGACAACGTACTCGGACTGTCCTGTATATTCGTAAGTTTTACCGTCCCTCTTAATCTCTGAGGGAATATTGAGTTTAAGTTCATCTTTCTTTTCAGAAAAACAAGTATAATCAACCGTTATATATTTACCTTCGTCTTCTTTATCTTCCCCATTTTCATCTTTTTCTTTCTCCGAAAGTTTTTCGCTGTCGGGTTTTTCTGATGTATCTTCCACAGATGTCTCAACACCCGTATCTTCTACAGGCTCTCCATTATTTCCAAAGAAGCATCCGCCCAAAGGAGCAACAAGAAGAAATGAAGCCAAAATATAAGAAATACTCTTAAATTTAACTCTGTTCATATTCTATCCTTTCTGGAGAGGGTTTCCCCTCTCCACAAAATCCTTAATTATCGTCTCTTCGCTTTTACTTTCTTTCTAAAGTAAATTACCGTTGTAACGATTCCGCCTACCATAAAGAAGATTGAAGCGATAAGTGCATAGAACCAAATATTAAGGGAAGTTCTGACTGATGCACCCGTTCCGTCCGAAATAAGAAGAATTGAATATCCACTCTCACCGTTATCTTCTGTTATGTAGTTATTTCTGCTCTTCTTTGCATTTACCGATTTAAGAACAAACGAAACCTTCGCATAATGAGGAAGTCTCTTGTCAAAAATATTAAAGTCTGCGACTAACTGTTTAAGGGTTGAATCTGTATAACTTAAATCAATGTCGTAAGCATCTTCGTTCTTATAATAATCTGTCGGAGGTACATCTTCTTTAACCGTATAGAACGAATGAGGAAGATCCAAACCAAAATCAACCACTCCGTCCTTTGCCTCGGCACTCTTAATCAAGTCACCTTTCTTAAGAATTACATCGCCGTTATAGTTTTTAATATCCGCATTTGCGAACAAATCAAACTTACCGCCGGAAAGCTTATAGCCCCAACCGTTTGCAATCTTTGAAACATTCAAGGAAATAGTCTGTCTGTCATTAAGAATGCTCTTCTGAGTCAATACCAAAGGCTTATTCTGGCCTTCATAATCAATTGAGAAATCAATAGGCGTTGCATCAAGATACATTCCATAAGGAGCCTGCGTTTCTACCAAATAATAATTACCTACAGGCAAATTGGAAGTTTTTGCAAAACCACTTGCGTCTGTCTCGATTTCTTCAATAATTTGGTCTTTTTCGTAATAAACATATCTTCTACCGTTTGCATCTTTGGCATTATCAAAGGTATAAATATTATCTTTTGCGATTACATTAAACTTTGCGTTCTTTAAAGGCTTCTTTTCCCAGATGAACTCACCATTTGTAAACGAAGATAATGTCTCGCCGGTCTTTGTAATTTCCAAAGAACCTCTAACCGGCTTATTATCCCAAGTGCTTGTAAATGATACGTTTGTTACATCGCTTGCAGGATAAACAGCTGTAAAATCAAATTCCGTCTCATTAATTACATAATTAACGGGAGCCTGGATTTCTTTAACCTTATACTTTGCATAAGGAAGATCTAAGCCAAAATCAATAATTCCGTTTGCATCAGAAAGTGTAGTCTTAATTAAATCACCGCTCTTAAAGAGAAGTGTTCCGCCAAAGGTTGTAATATCACTTTCTGCGTAAAGACCAAACTCTGCTCCGGCTAAAGGTCTGGTTGTTTCCGTATCCGTCTTTGTTAAATTAAGAATAATATTCTGCTTTTCATCAAAGATAGGATTTTCAGAAACAATTGGAGTAGCCGATGAATCATTGTATGTAATACTGAAATTCTTATGAGTAGTATCAATTACATATCCTGTAGGAGCTGTTGTCTCTAAAAGATAATACTTACCAAGATACAAGTCATCCATTGCTGCTTTGCCGGATGCATCAGATGTTAATGTTCCGATAAGGTCATCTTTCGCATGAAGGAGTGTTCCCTGATTATCAGGAGAATAAATGTCTTCGTCTGCGTGGATTTCATAAATGGCTCCGGAAAGGTTAACATTCGTCCAAACAAATTCATCGTTTGTAAATCCGGTCAGTCCTTTTCCGCTCTTTGTAAGTTCTACTCTACCCTTTTTAGGAGTATTAAAATATTCGGTTGTAATAATCTTGTCTGTGCCTTCCATTGTGAACGGCCAATGAGAATCAAACACTATATCAATAGTCGCTGAATTTAAGTAATAACCTTCAGGAGCTGTGATTTCTTCGATTCTGTATGTGCCTAAAGGAAGAGGCGCACTTGTTGTAACAACACCCGTATCATCTGTTGTAAAGGTATCTTCACCGCCAATACTTACATATGTGCCGGTTGTTACGTCTAAAATCTTAAATGTTGCTCCGCCTTTAAGAATTGTCTGTCCGGACTCTGAGTCCTTCTTGATAATTCTGAATTTAGCAGGAATAACGGTATCGGTCTTTGTTCCGACATCGATCGTTACATTGTGATTTACAATTGAAATTTCAAAAGGATCGCAAGGCTCGTACCCAACGGGAACAACGGATTCCATAACAATATATGTATCGTAATCAAGCAAATCACTTGTAGCCTTACCTGTTGCGTCTGTTGTAAGAACAGTACCGCCACCCGAAATTATAACGGGAGTAGCAGATGTAAAATCATATGTACCATCAGGATTAAGGGTTAAGGATGATTTCTTATAAGCACTAAATCCAGCGCCTACAACGGGATGAGTATCGTCACCAACTTTAAGAAGAGTAAATCTTCCCTGGATTGTCTGGTCTTTCTTATCTCCGACGTTTACCGTAGTTCCATCAGAAGTGATAGATACTTCAAAATCATCAACAGGAAGTTTTCCCTCTGGAATAACCGCCTCATGAATTACATAAACACCATAATCAAGAAGACCGGATGTAACAACACCACTTGAGTTCGATGTCAGTCTTGATCCAATAGGAGTCGCAGAGGAAAAGTCCCACTTACCGCCGACTTTGGTTAACGATGATTTAAGATAAACATCAAAACCGGCACCGGCAAGAGGATTGGAATCTCTGTCAACTTTTCTAAAAGAAAATCTTCCACGAATAGTATTGTCTGTCTTATTTCCTAAGTTCTGATTTGAACCGTTTGTTGTAATCGTAACTTCAAAATCATCTACAGGAAGTTTTCCTGTAGGAACTACAGCTTCGTGTACTACATATGTTCCGTACGGAATCGAAGGAGAAGTAACAACACCGCTTGCATTAGAAGTCATACGAGGACATACGGGAGTAGCAGAAGAAAAGTCCCACTTACCGCCAACTTTGGTTAACGATGATTTAAGATAAACATCAAAACCTGCGCCCTGTAAATAATTTCCGTAATCATCTACTTTTCTAAAATTAAACTGACCTTTTATGCTGTTATCTACCTTATCTCCAACGTTTAAAGTTGTGCCATTTGATGTTATTTCAACTTCAAAATCTGCAATAGGAAGTTTTCCTGTAGGAACTACGGCTTCGTGAACAAGATATACACCGTAATCAAGATCCGGAGAAGTTACTACACCGTTAGAACCGGATGTAAGTCTTCCGCAAACCGGAGTTGCTGCAGAGAAATTATAGGAACCACCACTTATAGGGACTGCAGATTTAAGGTAAACATCAAAGCCTGCACCCGACAAAGGATTTCCGCTTTCATCCTTCTTTGTAAAGGTAAATTTTCCGCGAACCGTATCATCTATCTTATCTCCGACATTTACGGTCACACTATTTGTATTTATTACAACTTCAAAATCCGCAACAGGAAGTTTTCCTGCAGGAACTGTGGATTCGTGAACAACATACGTACCGTAATCAAGCTGAGGTGATGTAACAACACCGCTCGCATCAGAAGTAAGTGTTCCACAAGCTTTAGTTGCAGCGGAATAATTATAAGAACCACCACTTATAGGAAGTGTAGATTTTAAATAAACATCAAAACCAGCACCTGCAAGAGGATTGCCAGACGCATCCTTTTTCGTAAAAGTAAAATTTCCCTTAACTGGAGTTTCATCTGCTTTTGTAAAAGTAATTTCCTTAGCATTTACAGAAGAAAAATGCGTGTCAGATGCACTTGCTGACTGAGCAGAAGTATCTACAGTGAAATAATACTTTGTACTATCAAGAATATAACCATTAGGAGCCGTAATCTCTTTTATGTAATAAGTTCCTGATGTATCAAAGGTATAAGTAAAACTGCCGCTTGCCGTTGTTGAACCAGCAGGAATTGTGAGAGTTACCTGTTGAAGTAAAGCGTCACTAGAGCTATAAAGTCCGTATACTGCATTATGAGTTGTTGCATCACCAGAAGTGTTCTTTTTCTTATCAAAATTTATCTTCACTTCAACACTTGCAGAAAGAGGAGTAAATTCAAAATCTTCAAGATAAGCAACCCATTGTGCGCCTCCAGGAGTTGCAACACGACAATATCCACCCGTCAACGCCTTGTTTTCAGGGAGGCAAACATTCGTATTACAATAATTTAACCATGCATCCAGATGAGCTGCAGATACTTGAGCATCTGTTAAACCATACCATATCATACCCGAAGGGTTGTTAGGATTAGCATAATTAGCACATATATGTGTGTATAAATATGCCTGTTCATCAGAGAGAGTAATTCCATAATTTGTTGAAAAAAACTCTCCCATTTTATAGGCGGGGCCATCCCAACCATAAAATAAAACTTTACACAATAATGGATAACTTGAGAAATCAAAAGTTTGTGTTCCGTAATCTCCATTTGGAACTTGTGCAAGAGGAGAGTTGATACAATAAGCCCAATGTCCGTCCAATTTGTACCAATGCGTATCCCATGAAGCTCCACTTATGTAAGAACTATAGTGAATAACACTACCCTGCTCTACATACGCCGCTTTAGAAGGAAAACTTACGCCTAAAAAAACTGAACTGAACACGGCTATTGCACAAACAAAAGACAATAATTTTTTAAAAATTCTTTTAGTTCTTTTCATTTGGCTTTTTCCTTTCATTTTACCTTTCTTTTTTGTATAGTATACTTTGCTCTGCCAATATAAAATATACTATAGAATTTATGTAAATGTCAAAATTATTGTGTTAAAAATCGTAAGATTTTCAATAAAAATAAGAGGCACTTGTGATGCGCCTCTTATCTAAATACAATATGTTGATTTTAGTTCATATTAATAATAAATTTGAATATTCCATTGACTGTCATAAGCAGACAAACCGCCAATACTTTTAGAAACATTGCAAGTTGCAATCACGCAAGATTTTGCGTTTTTATTTTTCATATTTGCATCATGCCCCGGAGATTTCTTATATCCATTAAAAATCTTTTCAGATGACCATCCTCCTTTTCCCTGGAAAAGATTTTCCGCAACAAATCCTGAAGGCGGGCCACCAGCCGCATCGTGACTTAAAACACCGCCTTTAGCAATTGCCTCAATTCTATCTTTCGCGACCTGTTCTGCGTCCGATTCCCAAGAAAGCTCATTTAATCCATTTTCAACTCTGTAAGCATTAACCAAATTAAGCATTTCCTTATCGATAACAACTTCGTAGGTGTATTTAGCATTATGAGTCGTTGCTGTATATGAACCTTTGTCTATTCCGTATGAATTACAAATATTTCCAAATTCCTGTGAATTAACAAATCCTGCGAAAACCTCATCTCTTGTCAATGTGCCATTTTTTAACGCAGAAACCCAATTTATCTTTCCCTCCGAATCAGAAGCTCTTCCCATCATTGAAAGATAAAGATTTTCGACAAAATCCTCATCGCTTAATTTATTATTAATATATTCAGGACTCTGAATAAAACATCTGGCACATTCAGCACCCGTAATCTGCTTTGTAATAAGACGTTCCACCCAATTTTTCTGTCCACCTTGATCGCCAATTCTACCAAGACAGATTTTATAAAGTCGTTCTACAAAAAGATTTACATTGTTTATCTGATTTTTATCGTATCCGACAACGTACCATCCGGCAGAAATACCATAACTCTTGCAGATGAGATAAAACTCTTCTGAGTTTGCAAAGCCGGCAAAGATATTCACACGGCTTTCACCTAAACTAAGTTTATTTAACCAATAATTATATCCGTCTGCGTCCGGTTCCCTTCCCATAAAAAGTGCATAAAGGTCAGTAACGTATTCCTCGTTAGTCTTACCCTTATTTGTATATTCCTCACTAAAGATAAAACCATAAGCAACAGTATTTCCTACCATTTTTCCATTAGTAAGTAAGCCTTTCCAATAAGCAAAACCTTCGGGATCAGAACCTCTATCAAGAGCTACTTTATAGCAACGCTCTACAAAATCATCGATTGTTCCGCCAGACGCCCTTACATTAATCGAAGGTAATATAGTTAAAGGTAATAACAACAACACTGATAATATATAACACCATACTTTTGAAAAAATACCCTTCATATCTTTCTCCTTTTTTATCTTTATATTAATAATAAATTTGAATATTCCATTGTCCGCCATAAGCAGACAAACCCCCAATACTTTTTGAAACATTGCAAGTTGCAATTACACAAGACGTTGCATTTGCGTTTTTCATATTTGCATCATGTCCGGCGGAACCTTTATATCCATTAAAAATCGCATCAGCCGTCCACCAACTACTACTACTTTGGAAAAGATTTTCTGCAACATAACCTGCAGGCGGGCCACCAGCTGCTTCGTGACTCAAAACACCGCCCTCTGCAATAGCCTTAATTCTGTCTTTCGCAATTTGTTCCGCTTCTGCGTTCCACGATAATTCTGGCAACCCATTTTCTGTTCTGTACGCATTTATCAAATTTAACATACTCGAATCACAAAAAACATCATATGTGATAACTGCGTTTGGAGAGCTGTTGTTAACAATATTGTTGGGTTCGCCAACTTGTTGCTGTTGTTCGGATTGCTGATTGACCTGTTGCTGAGCCTGCTGTTCTTTTTGTGCCTTCTGCTCTGCCTCGCTTGCGTTCTGAGGTCTACCCTCTTTCTTTCCGTAATTTACATAGTGTTTATATAAAGCTTCTGGCGAATTACCGCAAGCAGCAACAACATCGGGATTATTATTAGCGTAAAAATTCGCATCAAAGGAATCCGGAATCTGAACTTCTTCCTTTTTCTCTTCCTTAACTTCCTCTTTAGGCTGTTCCTTATCTTCTTCCTTTGTTTCATCCACCGAAACTTCTTCTTTTATTTCCTGTTCTTCTTCAATTTCAACTTCGGTCACTTCTTCCTCAGAAGAAATATCCTCAGAAGCAACCTCTTCGGGTTCATCTTCTTTGGTTTCATCTATTTCTTCCGGCTTTTCCTCGATGGGTTCAGCAGAAGTCTCTTTATCTTCTTCGGTTTCTTCTTTTTCTATGTTTTCAGTTTCAAAGTCCGTTTTTGTCTCTTCTATAATTTCAACTGTCTCATAATTATCTTCGATATTGACAACTTCATTGCCAACACAGGAGAACAATGTCAAAACAATCGTCGAAGAAATAAATAAGTATAAAAGTCTGTTTTTCATAATCTTGTCCCTCCTTTTTCCTATTTGTTAATTTCATAATATATATACAAAAAACAAAAGTCAAATTTTTGACTATCCGGCGGTTAGTTTCAAAAAATTACGAATTTGTAAAATAAAAAATGGTAAATTTTAAAATATCATGTTATAGTGTGGGTATAGTATACAGTAATCGGAGGTATAACATGAGTGAGCAAAAAACACGTTATATACCAAAAAACGTATTGCAATCCACAAAAATCTTTGGACTAAAAAAGAGAAATCTCATAGAAGGTATTATATGGGCTGTCGCTCTTTGTTTGCTTATAAATCTAATACCTTTTGTCTTGAAAGTTAAAATCATTCTGTTTGTTACCGTCACTCTGGTTTCCCTTTTACTAAACGGAATGGGAATCCACGAGAATGCCATTTCAGCAACAGTTCTGGCTTATCTACAATACAAGTGGTACACGAATAAATTCAGATATAGGAGACTATGCGATGAACGTGAAAATCCCAAACCAATTATCGACGACAATACAGGAAAAGTTCGAACAATTGTCGAATATAAAACAATCGCTAACGCAAAAAAATTCATCGGACAATAAGAAAGAGCCGAAAGAACTCTTTGCTCAAGACCTTATTGAAGTTGAAGAAATATTGGGTGGTTTTATAATCACCCGTTCTGGTTCTGTTATTAAAATTCTTGAAATATTACCCTTAAACTTTGACGAATTTGAAGGCTCAACAAGAGATAAAATAGCGAACAATTTTGGGTTCGGACTAAAAAGATGCACAAAAATCGGCCACATAAAGATTATGCGTTCATCTGCAGATATAACACCTTTTGTTACCTATGTCCGGGAACAAATGAAAAACGAAACGAATCCAAAATTAAGATGCAGAGTGGAAGATTATATTAATCACACTCTCTCTTTGCAATCTAAAGACACCAAAAGAAACCGCTTTTTCTTCATTTTTGAATACGAAGGCGATTCAAAAGGAAAAAAATCGTCCGTCTGGAAAGACATCTACGAACAAATGATGCAAACGACTGCCGATGTTACAAATGCTTTAAGAGCTGCAGGCAATATAGTAATTGACTATTACATACAGGGAAACAACGGAAAAGCTATTGCCGACATCTTCTATTCTCACTACAATCCTAAGACTTCCAAAACCGAAGACATTCAATACAGGATCAACAAACTTATAGAAGCTAGAAACTATATGGCCGAAAACGAGAACAAAGATGAGAAGCCGACGATTTCAGATATTATTGCTCCACGCGGAATTCATTTTGGGAAGTTTGATTATTGCGTAATGGACGGAACTTTTCACACTTATTTGGCATTAAAGGACAGCGCATATCCCCTAACTTGTTTTGCCGGAGATATAACAAAGAGCCTTATGTTCGGCCTGGATGATTGTGATTTAGACATCTTCTATAAGCAAAAGCCAAGAGAAGCAACAAGAATTTTGCTTGATCGAGTAGATAACATAAGCCGAGGTGTTGCATTTAATCTGCAAGGCGATGACAACAAAGTTGAAGCACTTAATTCAACTGCTTCAAACGCAAAATATATAAAGAATTGTTTGGATAACGGGGATGAAGACATTTATGATGTATGCACCATTCTTACTCTTCGCGCTCCTTCTTTAAAAGAACTTAGAACAATAAGAGACTCTTATATAAAGAAAATGAAGACTTCTTCCTATTATTTTGAAGACTGCTTTATGAAAACTCAAGAATATTGGAAGATGGTTCAACCTCTTTGTTATATAAACTCGACAATCTTTCGAGATAATTCAAGAAATATGACAAACTCTTCCATTGCAGCGATGTATTGCTTTACATCCTATGAAATGTTCGACAAGGATGGTCTTGTTTTGGGAAGAACAGGCGGAATGACTCCAACACTGCTCGCTATAAACAATTTTGATGAACGCAAATACCCCAACCCTCACCTCTCATTGTTTGGTACAACAGGAGCAGGAAAAACATACACCGAACTTATGATTACCTCACGAATGAGAATGCACGGCGTAAGACTTGTATATATATTGCCCTTAAAAGGACATGAATATCGCGATGCGATTCTTTCAATGGGCGGAGAATTCGTATCTCTTCGTCCCGGCGGAAAGGCTTGTGTAAATATAATGGAAATTCGTCCAGAGGCAACAAGCTTGGATTCGAAATCAGACGATAAAGACATTCAGGAATATTTGGATACAAAACCCTCATATCTTGCACAGAAGATAACAAGCATTATTACTTGGTTTAGACTCCTTGTCAACGAAGACAAACTAACCTCAGAAGAAGACGGTGAATTAAACTCTCTCTTAGTAGGTTTATATAATGACTTTGGAATAACGGACGACAATGAAAGCATCTGGGAAGATTCTCATCGCAACTCATTAAAGAAGATGCCAATAATCGAAGATTTGTATATTCGATTAACCCAAAACCCTCTTCTTTCTAAAAGAGCAAGTGTGTTAAAGGCCTGGGTTGGCGGTAACTGTAAAAACATGAACACTCAAACAAATGTCGATCTGAACAACAAATGTATTGCCTTTGATATAAACGAGGACTTTATCGGAGAAGAATTACTCCCCGCATTTATGTATATAGCTTTTGATTGCGGATATTCCATTTGCAAATTAAGTAATACCGAAAGATGCGCAATTGCTCTTGATGAGGTATGGAAACTTATGGCTATTCCGAAATGCGCAAGCCAAATCTACAAAATGATTAAAATTCTTCGTTCATACAAAAGTTGTGCTATCGCTGCAACGCAGGATATTGAAGACTGTTTAAAGAACGACTATGGCAAAGCACTTTTAACTAACTCTGCAATAAAGATTTTCTTAAAAGTCAACATAACAGAGATGGAAGCACTTGAGAAAGCCGTAACCTTTAGCCCGGAAAACAGATCAAGACTTTTAGACGCAGGACGAGGAGTTGGTTTTATAACGTTTAATACCGAAAGAGTTTTCGTTAATTTCTTGTCTTCCGAACTTGAAGAAGAATTATACACCACAAAAGCGGAACGCAAAAAAGAACTAAACGAAAAAAGAAAACGCCTCGGATTGTATCCGGAAATATAGTTTTATTATAAAAAACGCAAATTTTCTAATAAAATAAACGAATTTTATTATAAAACGACAAAAAAGAAAGCCAAAAATTTATCTTAATTAGAGGTTTTATTATAAAAAAACAAAGTTTTAGTATAAACAACTATATTTTTATAAGAAAAAGAAAGGAAAACAAGTATGAACAGAACTTACAAGGAATACGGAAAACATATTGACCTAAATAATGAGGTTTTTTCAGTAATGAACACATTTAAGTGCCTTACAGAAGAAGAATTGGAAGAATTCTTTCCGTCTGATGCATATACAAAATCAAAGGTAAAGGGTACCGTACTTTTCCTTGTTGATACGCAAAGAAGACTTCTTTACGGGGATGGCGGAAGTAATCACGACATCGTAATAGAGTCTGTATTCCGCCAATATTCGCAGAAAATGATAGATGCAACATGGGTTTTTCTTGATATGTTAGGTAAAAACTCCCCGGAACAGGACACTATTTTGGCACATAAAAAGGTCGTGACAGCCGAATATCCTGCAGATTTAGCCTTTATTATCAAGAACAAGCTCATAAAACTCATCGATTTAGGCACAAAAAACGATTTAACCAAAGTCCTTTTGGCGCAGGAAAACTTCTACGGGCGTGGCGAAGGTATGCGCGGAAAGGAAGAAGAATCGTATACGGACTATATTTTCATAACAAGAACAATGGAAATCCTTGATGGTCTTGAGGAATTGGACATCACTATTCCGCACAAGATCGCCTACCTTGAAGGAAACATTCATTCACGTCCAAATATTAAATATTTTTCTGCAGAATCGTAATTTTTTGAGCCTTGAAAAAATTACGTTTTTGGTACTTTTTGGAAAGTGTCAAATCGTAATGGTTTGAGAGCATTCAAACCATTGAAAAATGGGAATTCTTGTCCATAATTAAAAATGGGGCGTGGGGAGTTGATTGTGAGTGGAGTGATTTTTAGAAACCCTAAACAGACTTCCGTAAAATCAATAAATGTTTGACTTCAATTCAACTAAGAAACAAAAAGAAAAACGAGAACTAATAGAATCAAGTAAAGGGAAAAACATGAATAATCATAAGAATTACAACTCTGGCTTTAGAAAAGAATTATTGACGATTTCATTGGCTTGCGGATTTGTGCCTTTTAAATGTTTGCCGTTGTTGAATCCGAACAAGACAAGTATGCAGCATATTGTTAATGTGTTTGTCGAAGATGGAGATTTTGAAAAATACCACAACAAGGAAATTTGGATTATTTCCCCCACGCGACAAACAAGGGACAGAATCAACGATAATGATCCAAACACAAAAGATGCGATAGGGAAAAAATTCTCCGAGGAGCTAAAAAATTATTACAGAAACTATGCCCTCTCCGATTGCTATAAAGCAAAAAGTTCTGGAAAAAAATATGAATCAAGAAGACTCCGTTCATTGAGGAACGCCGAAGTTTTCACTTTCTTCTATAGCGTAGATTTCGATGTCCTCCCCGGAGTAAAAAAGACACTTGAAGAACTGACAACCAAAGAAGACCTAAAAAAAGCAACCTTTTTCCCTTTTAGAGAATTAACCGGCATTAATCCAAACATTACTTTCAACGACTCTACCTACGAAGAGGTACTTGAGGTGGCAAGGATACGTTCCAAAGACACAGAAAAGAAAAAAGAAATATCCGAGGAAAAGAGAAAGGCAACAACCGAGGCAATAAACCTAACCAAGATAAACGGAATTGTTACACTCCCCGATTCCCAATCAACCTACACCTTAATAAACACGGGGAAGCTTTTAGATCCATACAGAGAAACCGGCGAACTTAAAACTCTTAACTACGTAAATAATATATTAGCCACCACTTCCCTGCCCCAAATATCCGGATGCATACTTCTGTATCCATCAGAGGTCCCTATAAAGAAAATGCTTTTCCCGAATCTCGAAAGAAACGAATTAAACAAAGTTCGTTCTTTGTTTAGGGCTTACAACGAAACAAATCTGTATGCAATTCCCCTTTCCCCAGAAGGACAAGTCTTAATCAAAATTATGAATACGCCGTCCTGGGAAGAAAGACTTAATTCAATGACAATAAAAAAAGAGTGGCGAACCGACAATAACCCCAACGTCAACTTTGACGGAAAAAACTTTGATGAAAACAAGAAAAAAACCTGTTATCATTTTAACTTTTTAATTCCGGACATCGCCAGACTTTCCAGATATATTTCATTTGCAAATGGCGCCATCGACATAGGAGATACGGAATACTACATTTATTGTTACGATTTTCAGAAGAATTTCCTAGAAGAAGTCGTTCCGTATTTCGTCGAGTTAAGAACCATCCCTTTAAATGCAATCAAAGAAAGATTTAAAAAGGCGCATCCAAGTTTATTTAGAGAGGAATAAATCATGAGCGATAAATTTGTAACTGTATTCTTTGACGAAAATTCCGACGAGATGCCTCAAGACTTTCCCACATACGCAGAAGCCAAAGAATACGCAGAAGAAAAAATAAAAGAGGGACGAGCAACAAGCTACGATATAGAAGATCCCTGTTGAGTATCCTAAACCTAGAAGGAGAACCTTATGTTTAAAAACTTTTTTGAAAAGATGATACCGGAAGATCCAAAAGACATAGACGAACTTAATCCTGTAGACGAACTTATGCAGGATCTAAAACAGACAAAAAACCACATCCTTTGGTATGTCCCCTTAAGCCTCTTTCTCTCAACCTTTATCTCCGGAATGATATATCAGGTACTTATGAACGCGCTTAAAGGAAATACCATATATCTACTCTCCTCTTTTAAGTACGGAATCACGAAAATGATTCTGTTAACGCTTGTTTTGGTTTTCTTATTTGTTTTCGGAGCATTTAGAGTCTACCGTTCCTTAAAAAGAAACTACCTGATGAACTATAAAGACAATTATATGAAATCAAAAAGAGAAACCTACGGCGGCGCACACTTCCAGGATGAAGAAGAATTAAAGGAGAACTTTGAGCAGTACGACTCAATCGAAGAAACAACCGGAGACATCTTTGGTATATCAAAAGACGGTAAGTATCAGGTCTTTAAAATGAAACCCGGTCTAAACTACAATGAAATCTATTTTGGCGCACCCGGCTGTGGTAAAACATCTGCAACGATGAAAACAAAAATATATCAAGCCATCAGAAGAGGCGATTCCGTTCTCTGCACCGATACCAAAGGTGATTTATACCGAGACACATCTGCTGTAGCAAGAAAACACGGCTATAAAGTCAGGGTTTTAAACCTAAAGGCAGAAGAATTTAAGAACTCAGACGGTTTTAACATCTTCGAAACTCTTGACAGAGATGATCCGGCATTAGATGCCAAAGCAGACATAATTGCAAACATCATTATGAAGCTTACAGAAAGCAGAGAAGATCTAAGCTATTGGCCTTTAAACGAATTTAATATGCTTAAATGTTTAATTATGTATATCGCAACCGATGAAACCAGAATTAAACTAGGAAGAAATAACTTTCCTGAAATATTGAATGTATTAGGCCAAAACAATCCTGCTACCTTTGCATCATTATTCTCAACTTATGCACCCGAATCTCCTATAAGAATTTGCTATAACATCTTCGCCCAGGCAGAAGAACGAAATCAAGGCCAGATTCTTAACGGTCTAGGCATTCGATTCAATAAATTAATAAACCCATATCTGCAGAAGGTTTTGTCTCACGGAGAAATTAACTTTATAGAACCAATGAAAAGCAAATGTCTTTATTACTGTATTTTTGACGACACAGACAATGCATATCAGTTCCTATCTTCTATTTTCTTCTCCTGTATGCTGCACGATCAGGTGCGTTACTTTGACAGATTAAACGATGAAAACAGAAAGAAAACAAAAAGAGTATTCTACCTGCTGGACGAATATTATGCATCCGGCGGTATTTATGAAGTTAACAAAGCTCTCTCCACTTTACGTTCAAGAAAAATAGGTATCAGTATAATCCTTCAAAACAGACCACAGCTGGATTCAATGTACACAGAAGAAGAAGCAGCATCCATTCTTTCCTGCTGCGCTGTAAAAGGATTGCTTCTTTCAAATGACGAAATAACCTCCGATTATTGGTCTAAAATACTTGGAACGCAGACGGTTGTTGGTGAAGCAAACAGATATTTAGAGTCAAGCGCAGATATAATTCACGCTCATGCAGAAACGCAGAAGACATTGACAGAGAATCAAAGACCATTAATGCTGCCGGAAGAATTTACAAACGGAAAGTTCCAGGTTGACGACATCATATATGCAATTTCAACCGAACCTCCCGTATTGCTAAAAAAATGTTATGCAGAAAAAAGCGGAGAAAGACTTCATCCGTTGGAAAAAGAAAGCGTAAAACTTGGTGCAAAGCCTCCACATCTTCATAAACCTAAATGGAGAAAATTGGATGAAGATAAAAAGGCTGCAAAGGAAGCCGAACTAAGAGAAATGACTTCAACAACTCCCAAAACGATCCAAAAAGAAGAAACAGGAACCACTGCAGTTTCATCTGAGAAAAAAACAAACACCTCTCCAAAGAAGGCTAAATACTCCGTCGTAGAGGAATCAACCGCCACAAAAGAGCAAAAACCAAAAGATGGTTTTCAGCCAACACCAAAAACAAAAGAACCGGATTTTCCTTTACCGGATGACGAATCATTCGAAGAACGAGAAGAGACTTTCTCCGAAATGTGGAGCGATTCAGGTATCTTTGAGTAAATAAAGATTACTTTACAAATTATTCCGGATATGCTATCTTAAATTCAGAAGAGATGTAGTTGCGAGTAAATCATAATTACACTCCTTTCTTTTTAAAATTTGTTATAGTTAAAAATGAGGTGCGGTTTTCCGTGCCTCGTTTTTTTTCTGACAAAAACTATCCAGCGGATACTTTCAATAATTCGTTTGCAATCGCACTCCCCTTTTTTAAATAACCCCCTAAATACCGATAAAATCAAATCTTTTTAATATAAATTGACATTTTAAACTATACAAAATCGTAAGGAATACTTGATTTTTTTATTCGAACAGATATACTTAAAATTAAAGTTACAAGTAAACGTATGGGAGGTTTATTATGAGCGAGGAAATCAAAGATCAGGTTTTAGAAGAACCTACAGAAAACATTCAGTATGTTGAAACCACTCCTCTTCCGGACGACTTTACTTTAGAAGACACCGTTCCGGATCAGGAAAAACAGGAAAAAGCTCCTGCAGCAATCGACTTAAATCCCGATAACGACGAGGATTTAAACGAGATGGAAAAGATGATGGCTACAACGGCAGATGAAAAAATCGTTAAAGCCAGCAATCGTAAGTTTAAGAAAATGCGCCAGGAAGAGCATATTTTCTCAGAATATGGTGATGTATCAATCGTAAACGATACCACAATGTTCGATGAGGATCGTAAGATGCTCTCTGCTCCCGGAGCAATTCATTCCGGAGTTATTGTCGGAACCCATAAAGCATCCGACGAACCCACAGCTACGGTTTGCGCAAAAGTCAAATATGGAAACGGTGCCTTTACGGTACTTATTCCCTATTCTCATCTTTTCGATGTTGATATTCCAAAATACGATACAACCGGAACGGCAATTGCCTTCATGAATCAGATGGAAGCTCGAATTATGAATATGTTCGGAGCCAGAGTTGATTTTATGGTTGTTCGTATCGATGTGGCATCAAAAACTTGTTACGCCTCAAGAATTCACGCGATGGCGAAAAAGTTTTATTTATCTTTTAAAAAGCAATCTCCGCAGACGGGAAGGCCCGTTATTCTGGAAGGCAGCAAGGTAATGGCTCAGATTGTATCCTTATCATCCCATCACATTACCTTAAGTGCTTACGGAGTTGATTACACAATTACCAACAGAGCTGCTAATAACGGATACAATGAAGCAAGCTGGAATTATATAGACAACTTTTTAAATGTACCCGAATTCAGGGTTGGTGCATCTCTTCCTGCAAGAGTAGTAAGCGTTAATTCAAAGAAAAAGAAGCTTTTAACAGGAAAAGATTTGATTTTAGGTGATTGTGTATTATCATTAAGACAGGCAACAGAAGATCCTATCACCCGCGATTGGGACATCATTCACGAAGGAGACATCTTCCAGGCAACCGTTAAAGGTATGAATGATGAAAATATCTTCCTTTTGGCGGACTGCAAGTACGAAGTTATGTGTAAACGGCCTGCAAATTCCATAAAACAGCCGGAACTTGGTCAGGACTCTGTTATAATTAAGATTACAACAAAGACCATTGAACAAAAAACCGGAAGAAAACGTCTTTACGGAACATTCTTGCGATACTAAAATACACTATCTAACGAAAGCGCATCTTTGAAGGTGCGCTTTTTTAGAAAAACGGAGAGCTTATGAAAAAATTCTACGTTAAATTTTTAATAATACTAGCTGCAACAATCCTCGCTATCTTTGCAATCGCCTTTTTGCCGGATGTTGGAAGGCATTTATTTAAGACAAATGTAGATAAAGAAGTTAAAAAAGTCGAAAACACGATAGAATCTACACCGGTCCTTAATAAAATAGCCAAATCCCTAGAAGAAAAGGTCGATAAAAACGACTCAAAAAAGGATTCTGCAGATGAAAGCACCGAATTTAATAAGATTTCCCCTGCATCCGAAGAGCATATAACATATCAGATGGAATATCTTTACGCTATCGATGGCGATACCATCGTGGTTAAAAACAAAGATGGCGAAGAGGTTACGGTCCGGATGATTGGAATAAACACAGAAGAAAGTGTGGCCAGCACAGAATACGAAGAAAAATCGGGAAAACAGAATAATAAATATGGCAAGATGGCTTCCGAATACACGAAAGAGCTGCTCTCCTCTTCCACTCACGTTTATCTAGAATATGATGAGGAATATTATGACGATTACGGCAGAACTCTTGCTTACGTTTGGTTGTCAAACGATACTTACGACATAAAAAACTGTGTTAATGCCATTCTGGTTAACGAGGGCTACGCAGAGACGCTAAAAATCGAACCCAACATAAAATACTCGACTACATTCGAAACAATGCAGGAAGACGCAAAAAACGCGCACAGAGGCCTATGGTACTATGAAGGATTCCGAGAAATGAAATTGAATCAGGAAGAGTAATATATGATTATGATTAAAAGAAATTATTATAGGTTAAAGCTATTAAAAGAACCCTATCCTAACAATATCTTTGAAAAACCATTTGAATTCAGAAAATACTTTGAACCAATTACTGAAAAAGATTGGGAAGAAGAGGTTATTCGATTCAGGGATTTATTTGTTCTTGAAAGGCTATTTTTTGAAGGAAAAATGGAAGGATACAATCTTCGTCTTTTTTCTGTTAAAAGCGAAAATTACGTTTCTTACGTTGAAGAACTAATTGAAGTCTGATTAGAATTTAGGGAATTCAATCAGTATACCAAAAATTTGCATTCTACATATTGTACCTTTATAATTAAAGTATACTAAACAAACAAATTTTAAAAAGATTATAAGGAGGCAATTATGGAACAAAGAATCAGAATGATTCTAAGCCCATCGGACTTAGAAAGAATCAATTTTATCGATGCAACTCATCTGACAGTGGACGTGCATGGTTTCTCGCCAAAGCATATGAAGTATTTTCTTAAAAACATCGCTGCGATCATACGCGGCCCGTTCGAAATGACCGTAATTCACGGTTACAATCACGGTACCGCCCTACTTGAAACAATTCGAAAAGAAAAGATATTTTACAGGACCTATGAAACGTGTCTGGATGAGGTTAACAAAGGAATTACTTACGTAACATTCGCATAAGGAGAACAGATGACAATCGGAATGCTTGGAAAAACACAATCAAACAATGCATATGCCTTATATTTACAGGATGGAAAAAGCAATTGGGATTACATTATGATTCCTAAAGACGAATGGGACGACTTCTGCAGACAAAAAGATGCTCCCGTAACGTCTGACAATATGCGCCATTACCTAAATATGAGGCTTAACCCAAAGGGGGTGTAGCTATGAAATTCCTAGATTATAAAATTGAAAAGAAGACATATTATGATCCTGAAAACAAAGCAGCCAATCCTAATGGCGTAGTTGAAACTTGGTTTGCTCTCGATGAGAACGAAAAAGAAGTTTATTCGGCTCCCACAAAGCGCGAGTTATTGGAAATTATAAGGAGAAACTATGGCAGAATATAAAGGATTAAGAAAAATATGCACAAGAAGCAAGGAATTAAATGATAGAAAACTAATAATCACATACGATTCCAAAGTAAATACCGTAAATTCCTACTCTTTCTTTAAAAATTCCGATAAAAAAGAGAATTTTTCGCCCATTATTCCACCAAACGAAATTATTATCGGTACCATAACCGAACCTAAAACAATGACACAGATAGAGGATATGGTACAGGAACGTCTCAGTGAACTAAGAGCAAATAATTTTGTTGTAGAAGTAAGTTATAAGATAGAACTAATCGAAGATATTTATAACGAGGACGAGCTAGCCAAAATAAATATCTATTACAATCGCTGGCTTATGATAAAAGATGTCAAAATAAGAAAAAAAGGACAATCCCTTTGTCTTGAACTGCCGATGATTGACAATAAAAACGTCTGCGAAATAATAGACGATAAATTTTACTCTGCCCTTACAGAGCATATTTTTTGCTTGTATCATAATTTTTTGGCAAACAAATCTTATTCGTCCGGTAAATTTATCTATGAAACATTAAAAAAGGATTCCGGTATTAATCCGGGAATTCAGATCATGAACTACAAAGCTTTAAAAGCCACAGCTCATCTCTTCCTGAACAACCTTATTAAGGTATCCGGATTAAAAATACTCGTTGGGAAAAACGGCTTATTCGTTGCCTGGCCATCAGTTCCTGTCGAAATAGACGGAAAAACTCAGTACGACAGAAAAGTATTTCCGTATGACAAAGAGTCTTATACTAAGGTTAACGATCTTATTTTAGAAAAATACAAGGAATCCTACTAATGAACTCAGAAATACAGGAATTAAAACCAGAATTAAGCAACAAGGAGCAGGAGCTGCTTTTCAATATAATGAAAACTGCAATAAACAGCAAAAGCAGCACCGTAAGGATTTCAATATCCTCTTTAGAAGCCATATTCCCGGAAATAGATAAAGAAGTCCTCCCGGAACATTTAGTAAACATATTGGTTAAGTTTATGTCTCTCCCGGTTCCCGTTGGTAAAAAATACGCACCCCTTTTCGCCAGCTGGAATTTAGGGAGAGAAAGCATTATGATTCAATTCACAGATGAAATCGTAAAATCCACTCCCGAGAAATCATTTCAATACGTAATCGAGATGTATTGTAATCCTAATAAGCGAAGCTTTTATTATAGGCAGACGCAATAATTTTTTAAAAAACTCTTGAACTGTCCATCATTTATATGATATTTTGTGAATCGAGGCTTTATCCTTTTGGATAATAGACTCCTTTCTTTTTGGGAGAGCGAGAAATCGCTCTCTTTTTTGATATTTTTGCCGTTTTGTAATATAATAATATTATATTATAATATTATAAAAACTATTAGGTGACAAAAATGAAAGAACTTGATTTTCCAACAAAGAAAAAGAATATATTGGCAAAGCGCGGAATAATCACTGAGGAAGATCTCTTAAATTTTCTTCCCAGAGATTATATTGACTTTACCCACGAATACACCAAGATAGACCGGTCCTTAGCAGGGGCTACAGGATGTTTTATCGGTTCTCCTTACAAATATGCGGTTAAATACCAGAATAACCGTTCTATTATCACGTTCAAAATCCAAACCGCAGATGAAAAACATATAAATGTCTGCATTATCGGGGCCAATTATCTAAAGGCATACCTTGAAAGACTTATGCTGGAAGATAAAATTTGTGTTTTCGGTAAATTATCCTATGAAGAACCTTATGGATTTTCGATTCTATCTCCCTCTCACGTCACATATTGCTCTGAGCGTGCAAATTTCGCTCGTATTGAGCCGATATACACCAAGTTTGATGGAATAGGCTCTGAATGGTTAAACGAGCAAATAGGGCAAATTCTTGCGTCATACGAGTATGATGATGTGGACAACGAGATTCTTTTAAGACATGGTTTCGATTATCCCTCCACAAAAAGGGCTTACAATAACCTTCACAATCCTCAAAATTTAATGGATATAAAATATGCAAAAGAACGTATTAAGTTTAATAAGCTCCTCTCTTTCTCCATGTCCTTAATTAAGCAGTCAAAGAAAGAAGCCAAAGGAACAGCAGTAATTCTTGATTCGCTTAAAATAACAAAAGATATCGTATCATCTCTACCCTACTCTCTCTCCGACGATCAGAGAAAATATTTAAACGAAATGATTCTTAAAATTCGTGATGGAAAAAGATTAAATGGACTCTTGCAAGGCGATGTCGGCTGCGGCAAAACTATCGTTGCAATTCTTATGCTTTTTGCTATGGCTGAAAACGGGTACCAGGGCGCACTTATGGCTCCCACATCAATTCTGGCATCGCAGCACTTTGCACAGGTTAAAGAATTTGCAGAAAAATATGGAATAAATGCTGCATATATTGACGGAAGCACAAAAGCAAGCGAGAAGAACAAAATATACAAAGGTCTGGAATCCGGAGAAATCAAAATAGTTGTAGGTACCCATTCTTTAACCAATGACAAGCTTGTTTTCAATAATTTAGGATTGGCAATAATAGACGAAGAGCATAGATTTGGCGTAGAGCAAAGAAACGCGCTGCTCTCCTATGCAAAAAACGGTGTGAATACAATTGTAATGTCTGCAACGCCAATGCCAAGAACGCTTGCAGGTGCATTGCACTCTTCTACTACCGACATTTATGACATCCATACAATGCCTGTAGGCAGAATTCCTGTTGCAACCGGAATTGCAGATGACGAAAACCGGGTTTTTGATTATATTAACCGTCAGGTTACAGCCGGACGCCAGGCTTACGTGGTTTGCCCTTTAATTGATGAAAACGAAGAACTTCCAATCAGAAGTGTAGCAGAAACGGAAAAGATTTACAGAGACCGCTTTCCAAAGTTAAGAATAAATTCTATAAACGGCAAAATGTCTGCAGAAGAAATCCAGAATAAAATAATTGCATTTAAGAATAAAGAATTTGACATTCTTATCACTACCACCATAGTTGAAGTTGGCGTAAATGTTCCAAACGCTACCGTAATAGTAATTCAGAATGCCGAGCGTTTTGGATTGGCGCAGCTTCACCAGCTTCGTGGGCGCGTAGGACGTGGCGAATATAAATCCTGTTGTGTTCTTCTTTCTTCTGAAAAAGATAACCCCAGACTTATCGCCCTTGTTTCTTCTACAGACGGATTTAAAATCGCCGAGGAGGATCTTCGCCTTCGCGGTGCCGGCGATCTGATTGGTGTAAAGCAGTCCGGATTCACGGAAATAATGGAGCTTATTGCAGAAAACCCGAAATATTACGACAGAATATGCGCTCTCTCAAAAGAATTATCCGAAACAGAATTTGTAATATAATAATATTAATTATTTTGGGTTATATTATTATAAAACATTTTGTATTATAGTAATATTATATTATTTTGCATTTTATAATATGATATTATTTAACATTTTTGGTTATTCAATTATAATACGCCTTTTCGTTTTTGGGGTAATTTGGAATATAATAATATTAATTGTTTTGGGTTATTGTATTATTATATTATTGTATTCTTATATTATTATATTATCTTTTATTTTAGGTTATTTTATTATAAAACAAAAATATTATAGTATTACAAAATATTTTGTGTTATTATATTGTAAATCATTTTAGGTTATAATAACTAGAATATTAAAATAACCTAAATTGTTTTATGTTATTATATTATTAAATCACTATAACAAATGACAAAAAGGAGGAAACAATGGCGGTAAAAATTGCACTTGCCAACAGAAAGGGAGGCGTAGGAAAAACAACAACCGCTTTGGCTTTGGCCGCAGGGTTAATTAAGAAAAAGAAGAAAGTATTAATGATTGATACGGATCCGCAAAGAAACACCACGAGAGTATACCAGGCGGAGACAGAAGGTGTCGCGACACTATACGATATTATATTTGCAAATTATAAAGCAGAAGATGTAATACAAAAAACACCGTATGGAGATATTATTGCATCAGATGAAAACCTTATAAATGCCGATACCCAGATAAAACCCGGGCCAGGAATGTATAAGTACATAAAAAATGCGGTAAAATCAATTGAAAAAAATTATGATTTTATTATTTTCGATACGCCTCCTCATACAGGAGTTTTGCTTGGAAACGTATTAATGTGTGCCGACAGCATAATAATCCCATGTACAGCTGATTCTTTCGGTATTCAAGGCATAATGGATTTTGCAGAAACAATAAACGAATATAAGGAAGATAATACAAATCTAAAAATCTTAGGTCTTTTGATGATAAAATATAAAGGAAGACAGAGCTTAACAAAAGACATCGAAGAAAACATATTGCCTTCATATGCAAAAAGTTTAAATACGAAACTCTTTAAAACCAGAATAAGAGAGAGCGTTAAATGTATGGAAGCGGAAACATTAAAACAATCAATTTTTGATTATGCTCCGAATTCAACAACAGCAATAGACTATGAAAATCTTGTAAAAGAAATTCTCAAGGAGGTAAAGTAAAATGGCAGTTACATCTGGAAAGCAGGGAAGTAAATTAAAGTTTTCATCAGCTTTAAATAAAGATATGCTTGCAAATAAAAAAGAAGTTGAAAAAGAAATCACAAAAAATGAACCTGACAAATCAAAAGCAAAAGAAATAACACCCAAAAAAACCTCTGAGAAAAAAGAAGAGAAGAGCAGCAATGCCGGAATCGTCGGACGCCCCAGGAAAGATCCTTATGTAAAAAGAAGTATAAATATTCCGGAAAACTATATTTCATATATTACGGTACAGGCAGGATTAAATTTTAAGGGAAATGTAAGCGATTATATTGTTTCCTTAATCGAAAACGATATGAAATCAAACGAAAAACTATATAATGCTATAAAAAACAATATTTAATTGGCAAAGGGATGTTCTAAAAGGACATCCCTTTTTATTCCATATTAATTAATAAGATAAATTAGGCAAACAAGTTTCTAATAACCATTCTTCTTCCTTCTTTCTAAAATATTTAAGCCTGTATTCCTCTAAAATTTCGAGTTTATTTTCAATATCCGGATTTTTAACTCTTAGTATTTTTAAAATTTCCGGACATGATTTATAACTATAAGTTCCATCCTTAATAAGACCAAAATATTCTAAATCCAAAGTTTTCAGGTCTTCTGTGATAATATTATCAAAAAGACCTTTTGTTTTTAATTCGAATTCAAGCTTATTAAAGTCATAATTACCGTGTATATATTTTTTATAAATAGATGTACCGGAGGGTGTTTTTTTGCTTGTTACAACCAGAGGCTTTGATAAAAGCTCTTTTATGTTCGAGTAGTTTTGTATAAAATTGTAAAAGCTTAAATTGAATTCATTTTTTATAATCGCATTTGAATATGCATTAAAATCAATGACATTAATATTGCCATTATTAAATTTACCTAAAACATTTCTATAACGTTCAATTAAAACTACAAGGTTTATAGGTTTGTTTTTAAATTTGTTAAGAAGTTTATTATTTAAATTATCAATAAGTGCAGAATTAGTAGATGTAGTATATAAATCTTTAATATGCTTTAAAATAGGTTTTAATTCATCTTCAAAAATACCCTTTTTAGAAGATATAATAAAATCTCTTTTATACATAAAAGGAGAACTAAGAATATTTCTGATATTATTTGACACCTTACAATCAATTGATTTTTTGTCATCTCGTGAAGCGGTAAAAAAAGAAGTCTTTTCGCATATTTCTAAATTCTTATTAAGATTAATCATCTGAGAACTGTCAGGTTCAGGAATATAATTTAAAACAAAATTATAACTCATTCCTCGCTGGCCATTAGGAATCTTAATAACAGTCAGATAGCCGGCATCCTTTAATTCTTTCCAGGCAGCATTAAAAGTACCTCTTCCTAAATTGGATTTTTCTCTTATTTCTTCCTGTTTATAATCCTTATTTTTATTAAGGCACATCATCACCATAAAAAGGCCCTTTGCTGTTTGCGAAGGATGAAAAGGATCTATAAATAACGATTTAGGAGGTTTAATAGCTTTATCAGAAGGAAGAGCAGTAGGAATAAAATCGCTGGTAGGCATTTTTTTGCTCACCTCACCGTTTACCCGATGATAAACAACGGAACAATTATCCTGTCTTATATCAAAAGATGAAACATAAAAAGTCCAACCCCATTGATTTTTGTTAAAGGCAGCCTGTTCATGTTCGGTAACAAAACCAAAATCTTTCAGATGTTTAAATTGAGACTTTTGTTCTGCAAAAGCTTTTAAAAGATTAACGCTTATTTTTTTATATTTTGGATTTGTAATATGAAGTTCCAAAACTCCCAGATAACCCTTATCTTTAGTATTAAGATTCGGATCAAGGATGGCATTTTTGCCTACAGGAACGTAAAGATACTTTTCTTGAATGTTATGAATTATCATTATTTAACCCCATTTTTATTATAAAATTCATAAGTTTTATTATAAAAATTATGTAAACGGGTTGAATTTTAAAGAAAAATAGGTTAAACTTAATAAAGATAAATGAAGCGACCAAACTTAATTTATCCAGAACGTTTATCCAGAAGAAACAGCGGCAACTGTTTCTTCTTTTTCTTTATTCAACTTTATATGTGATTTTAGTAAAGAAAATAGCAAAAATCAAATTACCCCGAAAAACGACACAAAACGTGCTAATTTTATAAAAAATATAGTGCTAATTTTAAAAAATATTTATTTTAGCCCCGAAAAACGACACAAAACGTGCTAATTTTAGATAATTACCCCGAAAAACGACACAAAACGTGCTAATTTTTCAAAGGAAGAATGCTAAAAAATATAATAAAACATCGCAAAAAGTGCAAAAATCACAATTCTTTAACCCCGGAAAACGACACAAAACGTGCTAATTTTCAAATTATCAAATCAGATTACCCCGAAAAACGACACAAAACGTGCTAATTTATTTTACAAAAAAAAGACAACCGATTCATTGATTTAGTTGTCTTTTTGTGATTTTTTATTAAATATATACAAAATATAGAAAAAATTTTTTACATTAAAAATTTTTACAAGGATTTTAAGAGGACCGAAAAACGACACATTTTGTGCTAATTTTGTTTCAAATTGTATTGTTCAAGCTCATAATCACTTAAAGGTATAAAAGTCAGGCTGAAAGATCTGTCCACCTTCTTATAATCAAAAATTAATATTTCTAATAATTTAAGTTCGGCCAGAGCATCATATAAATTACTTACATATTTCTTATCAGACGACTGTGAAAGAAATTTTTCCTTAAAAGCAGAAATAGGTATATTACATAAATAATTTGAATATCTGGATTTAATTCTGTATTCTTGCAAAAAGAAGAGTATTTGCTTTGCTATCGGATTGTTTATTCTTTCAAAGTCATCCTTTAAGACAGAAGTATTTTTTCTTCCTTTCCAGGATTCAATGGCATTAAAAGATAAAACGGTATGAATTCTTTCCTTTTTGGAATCAAGAAAAACAGATTCGTTAAATATAACAGCACCCTTAAGAGCATCATTAACATTTATTTTTCCGGTTTTTTCATCAACGGTATAATCTGCAATACGAAAATCCGGCATATCGTTTAACGTACTTATTATTTTGCTTTTTAATCGCCTTTTTTCGAGGCGTTCGGCATTAGAGAGACTAGGCTTATTAAGCTCCGGGTTCATTTTTAAAATAATATCATCGATGGAATATTCTATATATCCCTTATTACACCAATCGTAATTAAGCATATTATAAATATGCATACTGATGAGCTGTGTTTCGGAATCAGGAATAATAAGCTTAAAATAATCAGAATAATCTTCGCTATATTGAACTAATTCATTTTTTCCTATTTCTTCACTTTCTATTTTAGCTTTAGGTGGAAGATCTCTTGCCCAAAAAACTCTTTTATATATACCTTCCTCAACTTGAAAATCCACGTAAAAGTCTAATAAACCTTTAGAATTAATAGAACATGAAGGAACGACGTTTCTATTAAATACAGATAAAAGACCTGTTTCCGGCAGATCATAAGTATCTTTCTCGTTAATTATATCGATTAATAAATATTCTAAAGTTGTAAGAATATGAGGAATCTGAATTGTTAGGGAAAGTTCTCCGAAAAAAGCAAAGTCAGGTAATATTAACTTACTTTTATCACCAAGCCAGGAAAGGCATACATCTTTAGAATATTCATTATAATAAGCAGCGTTTGAAAAATCGCCGTTAGATACTTTGATTTTTAGATTATTTTTTTTCTTTAAAATAGATTTCCTAAGAAGATTTTGGTAATCAGAATATGATTTTAAAGAAAGATGCTTATATAATTCACAAATAACCAATTTAACCAATAACGAGTCATCATTATCAGATATAAAGTCATCAGGAATTTCAATCTCCTCAGATGTAATCTCGCAATGGATGGAAAGATATTTTTTCAATTTAGAAATGTCTTTGCAAAAAATATCATTGCTTTGCTTAACCAAATCTGAATGAACAGAGTTGAATTTATTAAATATTCTTTCTACGCTAGGTTCAAACTTTTCCATAAAAACCTCCAAAATCTATATAAATAATATCATAATTAAGTCATTAGTTCCAATAATTCGGCATATTAAATTAACTGCTTGAAAAATAAAATAAAGTATAGTATTATCAACTTGTAACAAATTTAATTTTATACGGAACAAATATTATAGGCATTAACCATCATGGTTGGTGCCTTTTTTATTTGTCCGTAGGACAAAAAGAAAGGAGAAAACACTATGAAACAAAGAGCATTGCGTTGGATCATCAAACACTCAAGGAAAATAGTGGAAGCAGCAAAAAGGCAGGAGCCTCTTCTGATAAAAGAATCAGAGTATGATCCGGCCATTGAACCCGAACTTATAAATTTACTCTTTTTAGTAAATGAAATAGCTTCGGTTCGAAAAGAAGCTGCAGGAATCATTGTAACTTTCTAAAAAGAAAGAAAAACAAAATATTTAAAAGAAAGAAGGAGGAAGTAATTATGAAAGAGCATTGCCGAATCAACTTACCTCCGAAGGAGGTATTGTTAAAAGACGAGTGCAAGCAGATGTACACGGAATTAAAAAGGAAGGCTCCTGAAATTACATTTTCAAAACTTAACTTAAAAGATTTTGAAAAAGAACACATTGGAGCGAGAAAAGAAATTAAAGAAGGCGACTTCTTCTTTAATTCAAAAAAAGAGGTGGACGATACCGTGTCGGAACTCTTCATGAACGAATATAATCTTCATCTTATGAGCCACAAATCGGTTCTTTTGGATGAAGACGAAGAGTTCGAAGAAGAAATTCCTATGGACGAACCTCTAGGAAAAGTAAAATCAGATGGTAAATTAAAGCCATCATCAGTTGTCGCTATCAGATGTAAGGTTTTGCCCTGGTGGGAACGTGATCCGAAATCCGGTTTACCATTTAAAGTAATGGAATTCAGATTAGTTTTGGAACAGGAAGAATATCAAACTGTGCTATCTGATTTTTGGAAGATTTAAAGCAAAAGACCAGAGGTTAAAAAACCTTTGGTCTTTTCATTAAGTAAGGAGGATTAAAAATATGGCAGGAAACAACACAACAGAGGTCGTTGTAGTAATTAAAAACGGTATGCTTCAATCCGTATACAGCAACAAAAAGAACGTAATAGTTGAGTTGTTAGACATGGATACGCAGAGGGACGATGAAATCGAATATAACGATGAACGCCTGACAGAAATTAAAAGAAAAAAATCCTATAAAGAAGTTTTTTAAAGAAGAATACAGCCAATCTTTTGAGGTTGGCTGTATTTTTTTACAAAAAGGTATTGAAAAATTTTAAAGCATACCTTACAATAAGAGCGTAACAAATTTTATTAAATTATACCTCGGACAAATTTTATGAGCATCAGTCGAAAGACCTGGTGCGATTTTTATTTTCCGGGGCTATTTTTTTATTTCTCGGAAAAAGGAAAGGAGAAAAATTATGAAGAATTTTTCATCGGGTTACTATTTTGTGTTGGCAATTATGGTTGCCGTAGTTATCATCGCAACAGGAACAGCAATTGCTCCAATATTTGCTGTCGCAAAGACAGAAAACGATCAGTTGTCAGAATATGATAAGTTGATCGATGGAGCAGCAATTGAGACAACAGAAGAGACTCAGGATCAGGTTAAGAAAGTTACTTTCAAAGCCCCGGAGCCTAAATCTGTTAAAGAAACAGTAATAGAAACTGATTTGGCAGAACCCGCTGCAGAAGAAACTGATGAAGTTACTGCAGACGACAAATCAGAAGAAATTACTGTATCCGAAGAAGTTGAAACTGAAATAATCGAAACGACAGAAACTTCTGTTACAGAAGAACCTGTCGAAGACGTTATTAATGAAACTTCTTATGAAGATACTACAACAGCCTCTCCTGTAGAGGTTGTTGTGGTTGAAAACATTGAGAGCAAAGAAAGAGTAGAAGAACCGATTTACGAAACCGGCGAACCTCCCATCGCAGCTCCCGAAGAAATAACATTAGCACCCCCTATAGTGGCTTATCCGCTTATAAAGGGTGATGATGATATTAGTGAGATCGGATTCGACATGGATTGTGATTACTTCGATGGAGAAACTTATTGGCATTATGATGCCAACGAGGAAACCTTCACAGAAATCACAGATGAAGTCGATGAATTTGCATATTCTTATGTATTATTCTAATTCAGATCTCAAAAATTTTTAAGAAAGGTGGCGATGCAGGGCAATCCTAAAGAGCCGAACGGAATAACGAAGACAGCCGAAAAAAGTCTTTAAAGTAACTAATAACAAATTAAATTAAAAAGAAAGGGCCGCGAAAATGCGGTATGGTTAAAAATTATGTTAGATTTTGCTATGTTTAAAGAAACAGTTGTTGACGCAATTAAAGATTATCTCCCCGAGGAGTTTAAGAACGCGGAGGTTGAACTTAAGGAAGTTCTTAAAAATAACGGGATTAAACTCACAGGCTTATGTGTGAGAAAAGAAGGAGCAAGTATATCCCCTACATTATACTTAAATGATTATTTTAAATATTATGAGGAGGATGATGGAGAAAACTTCGATATTCTGATGGAAAGAATCGCCAGCATTATATCTGAATCATCAGACGTTCCCGAAGACTTCGTTGATTACAAGGAAGCTCCCGCAGATTGGGAAAAAGCAAAAGATATGATAGTACCTCACGTCATCAATACAAAAATGAACGAGGAGCTGTTGGAAGACAGACCTCATATTCAGGTTGAAGATTTAAGCGTTACATATCATATTCGTTTAACCACAGAATCCTCTATTGCTGTAACCTCATACTTTATGAAGTTATATGCTAAGAGCCAGGAAGTTCTTCATGAATTTGCAATGAAGAATATGAGAAGAGATCTTCCCTACAGATTTATGTCAATGAGGAATGTTATGGCAGAAATAATGATGGGAATTGAAGCGCCCGATGCTTTTGAGGAAGAGGGAGACGATCTTGAAGATATGTATGTATTATCAAACGCTGAAAAGATGTTTGGTGCTGCATATATTCTTGACACAGATCTTATGAATAAGATTGAAGAAAAGGTAGGTCCCTACTTCATTCTCCCCTCATCCATTCACGAGGTTCTTATTGTACCTAAGAGACAGGTTGAAGGCGATAAGATTGAAGAAATGGATAATATGGTAAAAGAAGTGAACGCGACTCAGGTTCCTTTACAGGACATCTTATCGGATCACATTTACGAATATTCCAAAGAAACAGGATTTAGAGCAATTTACGTTGAAGCTGTTAATGCCGAGACAAAAACTGCTTAGTCTCATTATTTTATTACAAAAGAGGCAGTCGTTTGACTGCCTTTTTTTATTAAAATGTCAAATTTTATAAAATTTGCATACTATACACTAAAGTGTTATACTAAAAATCAGAAAAAATAAACTCACCATCAGATAGTCAGGAGCAATATGGACATTTTAGAAGCAACATACAATAAAACCATATACGAAAGAGAAGATTGCGGTGCTGCAATCGCTCTTTATGACGGCGAAAAATGCTATATTGTAACCGGAAATATGCTCCCAACAACCAAAAAGATAAAATACAGATTCAAAGGTGAATGGGTTAATCACCCGAAATACGGAAAACAGTTTAAAGCCTTAGAATACGAAGCTTTAACTCCCTCTGATAAAGAAGGTTTGCTTGAATACTTGTCATCGGGTGTAATCAAAGGGATTGGAAAGGCAACCGCAAAGAAAATTGTTGCTGCATTTGGAAGCGAAACTTTAAATATACTTGAAAACAACATAGAAAGATTGTTGGAAGTAAAAGGAATCACGGAAAAGAGATTCGAAAAAATAAAGAAATCTTTCGAGGAAAACAACGAAGGCAGAGATGCTATTCTTTTGTTAACAAAGAAAGGCTTTTCCCCGAGGATTGCCAGCAAGGTTTATCAGGAATTTAAGAAAAAAACCATAGATGTTATAGAAAAAAGACCTTTTCTTTTATGTACCGTTCCCGGAATAACCTTTCCGCAGGCGGATGCATTAGGATCGGACACAGAAGAATATGAAAAAGATTATAACCGTTTTAAAATCTGCGCTTATTTTGCGCTTCAGGAGAATGAAATAAACGGTCTTAAAGCAATTCCCGGTAATAGAACTGCCGGATCTGTTTCAATGGAAATAAACGATTTTGGCAGATGTATGCTTTCTCTTTTAAATAAAGGCAGTTATACCAAAGAAGAGATAAGAGAAAATACTCTTAAAATGATAAAAGAAGACTGCTTAAATTATATTAATAAAGACGGAAAACAGTACATTTATAAGTCAGGAATCCTTAGAATCGAAAAAGCCCTGGCAGAAGACATTATAAGATTAAGCAGGAAAGAGATAATTACAGAAGACATAGATCGTCATATTAAAGATATAGAAGAAGGTTTGGACATCAAGTTAGGAGAATGTCAGAAAGAAGCAATAAGAAATGCTTTTAAAAACAACCTTTCTTTAATCGTCGGACCTCCCGGAACGGGAAAAACCACAATCATAGAAGTGATTGCCTATATTTATCAGAAATTAAACGGAATTACAGCTCCGATGTCTTTTGTAGCCTTAACCGGACAGGCAGCACACAGAATTAAAGAGTCTACAGGCTTTGAAGCACAGACAATTCACTCGCGACTTGGAATAACAACAGAGACGATTACGGATGTAGAAGAAAAAGAGGAGTATAAAATAGAAAACTCTCTTTTGGTTGTAGATGAAATAAGTATGTTGGATCTAAGAACAGCATATCAGCTATTTTCTTCTACAAGTTCTGATTGCAAGGTAGTTCTAGTAGGAGACGAAGAGCAGCTTCAATCAGTAGGAGCCGGAGCAGTTTTAAGAGATATGCTGGATTCAGGCGTTATTCCTACAACTACATTAAACGAAATATACAGACAGCACGAGGGAAGCCGTATTTATATAAATTCACAGAAAATCAGAAACAATGACACATCTTTATTGTTCGGAGAAGATTTTAATTTAATCGAATCTCCGATGGAAGAAATTGAAGATTTAATCGTAGAACGATATATAGAAGACATTAAAAAATACGGTATTAACAATGTTATGCTTTTAAGTCCGTTTAAAGAACATACAGCCGGAGTTAAAGCGTTGAATAAAAAAATACAGGAGAAGTTACATCCTGCAGATGGAAACGAATTTCATTATGGTTCCAACATTTTTAGAATTGGCGACATGGTTATGCAGCTTAAAAATACTGACGAATTGGTTAACGGGGATATAGGAACCGTAATAGCAATAGAAAAAAGTGATGGAATGCAGACTGTTACCGTTAAATACGAAGAGTGCGAAAGAACATATACAGACGAGGAAGCAGACGAAATAACACTTGCCTACGCTTACACGGTACATAAGTCCCAGGGGAACGAGAAGAAAGCCGTAATCTTATTCCTTTCATCGATGCATTCGGTAATGCTAAAGAAAAATGTTATTTACACCGCAATTACCCGTTCAAAGGAAGTTTGCACTATTATGGGCGCAGGATGCGATGGCGCACTTAAAAAAGCAATACTTACAACGGATAATTCAAAGAGAAATACGGGATTGTCGATGCTTCTGAAAGATGAAGCTTTCTGGAAGCGGGCAGCGATATGATAGTAAATGTATATTACATCGCATTTAATCTCGAAGAAATTGAAAAGAACTATAAGCTCTTTAAGTACGTATATAGAAAGTCACATTCAGTCGGAATACAATTTCGTCCGGACAACATTCTATATATAGCGTGCAAAACAAAAGAAAAAAGAAACGAGGATTACGTAATGTGGAAGAAATATTTTAATTCCACAATGCTGGTTTTTAAAGAAGGGATTGTAAATGCATCATGTTTGTCGGAAGAGGGAAAGATAAACGGGGACTTAAACAAAAAATAAAAGAACACTTCACGCCCTGGCGTATTATCCTTGATGTCTCAGATGTAATCCTTGCAACAGCACTAGCCTTAGCAATGTTTGAAATAATAAGCAAGGAATTATTTATTGTTATATTCATAATTTATGCCGTAATTTTGGTTTTATATTTATTAATTAGGTTTAAGAAAAAGATAGAAAAGGAGCTTGGATTAAATGGAAGAGATGACAATCGTAAGCAATAACCCTAACATCGTTGTAATCTTATTTGCAGTTCTTTTGATTGCATATCTTGTTTTCGTCGGTATCAGAATCTTAATCGATGTAAGAAGAAAAAAAAGATTGCAGAACATTTTAAAGGAAATCAAATCAAAAAGGAAATAGTATGGAATCAAAAAGAGGTCAAAAGAGCAGACTTATTAAAGATTATGCCAAAAAACATCCCGAAATGACTTGCTATCAAATTGCACAAGCTTTAAACGTCTCTGCTCAAAGTGTTTATAACAATATAGAACCAAGAGGAAACAAGGTAAGACAAACTAAAAGAGATGTGGTTATTGAATATCTAAAAAATAATCCTAACGAACCACATAGCAAAGCTGCTAAAAATCTTAAAGTATCAATCAATACCGTGATTAAGTATGCAAACGAGATAAAAGGGGAAGATGAATGAAAAAATTTTTACTAACATCTGCGATAACTCTTCTTTTGGCAATAACCGCAATTGGATGCGGCAAAAAAGAAGAAACGTATGATGAGTATTTACAAAGGTCTTTTGAAGAAGCGGTTAAAAACGATTTGGAAAAAGATTATTACAAGGACGTTCCAACAATAGAAGATAAAGAAGAATTGGAAAAAATTAAGAATGACAGAATTTTGGCCGGAAAAATATTAGAGGCTTATTTGGGAAGAATAATGGATCCGGACGTTCTTTTTTCTGACGACTATGACGCATCAAGAGAGTTCCTCAATTCATTCAAAGAAAACGGCGGAAATCTAATCGAAATGGATGCCGCTTCATCAACTGCAGCAAAGAAGATGGCGGATGAATTGGGAGTTAATAGTTTTGACGAACTGATAGGAAAAATACAGTCCGAAAACGCCTGCGATTCAATAACAATTATTTTAGATGCCAATTATTGCACCGTAATATTATCAAAAACAGATGCAACAGGAAATAAAGACGCAGAAAGCACTTATCCGATTGTTGCAATCGGAAACGACAGCACCGTTCATAAAGAACAAAGAAAAAGAGAAGGTCTTGAGTAATGAAAAAAGCATTATCATTTATAATCACACTTTTTATAACAACTGCATTTTTATGTGGCTGCGAAAGCGGCGTTCAGGTCTTTGAGCATAAAGAAAAACTAGAATATAAAGAATATAAGGAGAATCAGCTTGAAAACGGTCTTTATTATGTTAAAGACGGTACTTCCTTTGCTCCTGTTTATAATCCGGAAACAAAGACATTTAAAAATGCATCAAAGAAAATAGATCAAAGCAGAATAGTTTGGTTTAATAATGATGAATTTATGCTCCCGGAACATTACTTAGGCGAAATCGTTGCCTACAAATCTACCGATGCGAATCTTATCAATGTTGTATTGGAAAGATTTGAAGATATGGGATATTCGTTTGGTATTTACGGCGGAAAAATAGAGAGCGACGGATACTATCACATGAATATTAAGGACAATACCATCGAAGGAAGCGAAGCACAGAAACTGTTTTTAAATACATACTCAGATCAGATACGTATTGTAACAATCGGCGGTGTGCCTGCAAAGGATGCAATCGATGAAGGCTCGGGAATAATTGGGCCATTAAAGAAAGACGTGGCTTATACGATTGAGTTTTATTCCGGAACACAATATTACAGAGCCAATTTTACTGCAGACACGCATTTTATGCGTCCTTTTGAATTATACAGTTATAATTCAGATTATATTTCAGATACCACGCACGGTTATATGTGTTTTAATACTCCTCAGAATCTAAAATCGGGATATTATTACCTAAACGGTGCCGGATTCTTTAAATATCACGCATATTCCAAAGGTGAAGTCGTCGAAAACGAGGACTTTAACGAGGGATTTTATGCAAATCTTGAAGAGGCAAGAGCCTCTTATTCCCAACAGTACAACGTAAATGTTCCTCAGACAACAAAGGAAATGAAGATCCTGGTTGAATATGGGAATGCGAGCGATATATATGATTCAGACGTAGCGGTTGAAGCGTTTGTTCAAGCTCCGGACGGAACAGAGTATGAAATGGATGTTGACAGAACCGAAAAAGAAATGTCCCTTTCGCTTGAAATGGCCCAGGCAGGAGATTGGGTTATAAATATTATTCCTAAATCTCTAGAAGTATCCGACGTAAAAGTTATAAGCAATAATATTTACGAGGAAACAACCTGTTTTGAACAAGAATTTAATGTAGAAGAAGACAAGACCTTCCAGATGTTTTATGCAGAAATCGAAGGAAACTTTGATATTCCTGTAAGAGGAACAATCATTAACTCAGACGGAGTTACCTACGTATTTCAGGAAGGAACATACAAGGATGAAAAGGATATAAACAGACGATACATTGTATCCAAGCTTCCCTACATGAAGGCTGGAACGTATACGGTAAGAATTTATTATTATAAGTCCACAAATTCTGTTAAAAACCTTACTTTATCACAATATGATGATTCAAAGAGTGATGTCTTTATCATAGACGAAAACGGAACAATCACAGACGGAATAGAAGAATTTGAAATCGAGGATTAACAATGAAATTGCTGATGATAAAGATAAAAAAATATCTACCCTTTATTTTAGTTGCTGTTTTAATTATTGCTCTGGTGGCTGGCTTTTTCTACATTAAGAGCAAGAACTCATCATCGGTAACGGCTAACGACTTTAAACTTGTAACCGAAGTTCCCGGCTGCGAATTTGAAATCGATAAGACAAAAATCGATACGTCTACAGCTGTAACCGAGATTTCAAAACAAATAAACTTTCTTGATTACGAAACATATTCTTTTAAAAACGGTACCGACGTATTTATTATGTTCAACATGAAAAGATATGTGATTGTAGCCAAAAAAGGCACGTCCTTTAATTTTTCAAAGAAAGAATTATCGGAATCATTAAGAGAAAACAACCTACAGGGAATATGGTTTTCCCCGATAGAGAAAGAAAAGGTAAAAAAATCCGGGAACAAATATACAGTAAAAGTAAATGCAGAAGTAGTAATTACCAGCACTCTATATAATGATTTTGTCGGAGAACTTACAACATTCGAAAAAGATGGTGAAGAATGGGCTTTGTTTGCCGGATACTTAAATCCCGAAGACAAAGAAATCGTAGATATGGTTGAGTATGTTGCCAAAACCTTTACGCCCTCAGAAGAATATCAGGTGGTGCGTCCCGACTTTACCGTAGATGTCGAAACAGATCAGGTAACAAGTGTTGCAAACGAAACAGTAGAAGTTCCCGTTCAGATTACAGAAGACCATAATGTAGATCAGATAACAGAAGAAATAAAAGAGACGGTTCCTACAGAAGAAGAAAAAGAGGAATCCAGGCCGGCAGATTCGCTGTCTGCATCTGCGAATAAAAGAGAAATCATAGCAGACGAAACCACCGCATATTCGTCAAGCATTTATTCGATGCTGCCTGTTGGTTCCATCGGATATATGGATATTTTGAATGAAGATGTCGGAAAAATGGAGCCGGCATACATAAAAATAACGAATATTTTTTCAGAAGAAGAAGCAATGGATATGGTCAGATCCTATTCTGAAAGAACCGGAAAAACCATATATGATTCTTTTGAAATACCGGATAATTGTCACCTCGAAGCTCTTTCTTACGACATCAGATATACAAGCCAGACTCAGAGTTATATTGATTTACGTCTTGTAAGCCTGGACGGTGATACCTTTAGACACAGAGGTATGGCTTATTCCAACAAAACCTATGACATTCCGGAAGAGATTACTCTTGAGAACGATTGGTATTCCGGGAACATAGTTTTTTATGTAATACCGAACGGATGCAACGAGTATGCAGTTCGCTGCGCCGGCATTATAAACAATGATGATAATCGCCCTGCGTGGTATAAGATAATAACAAAGAAGTAAAGGAATATTTATTATGAATTATTCAAGCGGTTTTGATAGAGCAAAGATGTCAGCCCTTCTCCCAATAGAGGGATTAAATACAGAAAAATGGGCGGATTGCGTAAAAATTTTTTATGCGTTAATGTTTTTAGACGAAAAATACCTATCAGAAGTAAGTATGTTTTCTATAACGCCCAGCAGTTCTCCTTTTATTGAATGCGACAAAAAACTTTCCTTCGCAGATTTTAGAGAACAATTTGAAAAAAGTGGCAAAATAGGACTAACTTGTACTGTTGCTACAGACGAAAGCGACGAACACAGAATTATGTTTAATTTATTAGGCAATGTTGGGCCTTTTAAAAATATGTATTCAAATATTGGTATTAAAGAAAAAATTATAGTTAATATATACGATAAAGAAGGCGAAGAAGCTTTTGATGAAATATCAGACAATTTACAAAAAGTAATTAAAGAATTTAAAGAAAAAGGCATATATAACGGATAAGCAATAAAAGGAGATATTTATATGATTTATTATAGAATAGAAACATTTGACAAGAAGGAAAACAAAACATCAGGAGGCTATTTATCTTTTTTGTTCTATGTTATATGCGAAATACTCCAGATAGAAGATAAATTTTTCTTATTAAGCAAAAATATGTACCCAGAAAAGAAATTTTATAGTGAAATGGCAGAAAAAATAAACTCCCGTTCATTTTTGCCGGGAATAGACGAAAAAACCGGAATGGATTTTATAACAGTATGGGGTATGTTAAGTAATATTCCTAAGCCTCCTACTTGGTGCTATCCAACGCACAAAAACACTCCAACATATTGTTTATATCCAGAAGAAATTTTCTACGAAGAAATCTTGTTTTTAATACAAAAAGCAGAACATCTAATAAAAACAAATTGGCACAGAGGAGACGATTATTTTTTTGTAGTAAAAAAATACAAAATTAACGAAAACTCAAAAAATATTCTATACTCAGACTGCTATCAAGCTGTAATAACGGAAAACGAATACAAAAAACAAGAAGAATATGAAAGTATTTGGGATTTTAAACCAAAAGAAGATTAAAAAAGGAATAATGTATGGGTTACACAGTAATAATTGCAGAAAAACCTAGTGTTGGGGCAGATTATGCGAGATACCTACAAGTAAATGAAAAGCACGACGGATATATTTCGGGATACTCACCCGTAGTAGAACGTGAAATGAGTGTGACCTGGGCTGTCGGACACCTTGTTTCTTTATGCTATCCGGAAAAGTATGATGAAAAATATAAGAAATGGAATTTGGAAGACATCCCGTTCCTGCCTAAAAACTATCAGTACGAGCTTAAAAAAAATGTGGCCAAACAGTTTAATGTTATAAAAAGGCTCTATTCAGAAGCGGATGCCATTTGGTACGCCGGTGATTCCGGCAGAGAAGGCTTATATATACAAAGCCTTATTAGACGAATGGCTGGAGTTCCCGAGGGCATAGAAGAACGGGTGGTTTGGTTAAACAGTGTCACAGAACGAGAAGTTCTGCGAGGAATTAAAGAAGCAAAGCCTTACGAAAACTATAAGTTGCGTTTTGCATCAGGATATGCCAGAGCCATTGAAGACTACGCTACCGGAATTAACTTCTCCAGAGCGTTAACTTGTAAATACGGGCAGGAATTTAACAAAAGAGCATCAGAAGGCGAATTCTTAACCATTTCCGTTGGACGTGTTATGAGTACGGTTTTGGGAATGGTTGTAAAAAGAGAACGAGAAATAAGAGATTTTAAGGAAGAAAACTTCTATAAAATCATAGCCACATCTTCTTTTGATGCCGAATGGCACGTAACACCCGAGTCTATATATTACAACTCCGTTTCTTTATACAATGATTGCGGATTTAAAGATAAAGAACACGCTGAAAATTTTAGATCAACGTGCGAGAAAAATCCCGTATTAACGGTAAAGGAATTAGAAGTAAAAGAAGAGAAAAAAGGCGCACCGTTGCTTTTCAATTTAGCAGAATTGCAGCTGTTTTGTTCAAAGAAATACAAAATTTCCCCGGATGCAACACTTAAAATTGCTCAGACATTATATGAAGGAAAGTTTTGCACTTACCCAAGAACGGATTCGAGATACTTATCAAGCGCAATCGCAAATGAAATAAAATATAATTTAAACGGTCTGTCTCATGGCGATTACAAGAAAGAATTTATAGAAGAAATAGCCAAATCTGGATCATATAAGAGAATAAGCAAATCTCCATATGTAAACGATGAGAAAGTAACGGATCACTACGCAATTATACCGACAGGAAAGACGAATGAAATTGAAAAATTAAAAGACATAGAACAGAAAATCTTTAAAGATATTATCGACAGATTTCTTTGTATTTTTTATCCGCCCTGCGTCTACGAAAAGGGCGAAATAACTCTTCATAATAACGTGTCAGAAGAGTTTAAAGGTACCGCCAAGACGGTTAAAGAGATGGGTTGGATAAAAGTATTGGATGAACATGAAGAACCCTCTGAGAATCCATTTAATGCGCTTAATCTAGGCGATGAACTCTTCGCAAATTATTCGGTTAAGGAGGGTAAAACAACACCTCCTAAAAGGTTCACAACAGGCTCGATGATTATTGCAATGGAGAATGCCGGGAAGTTAATAGAAGATGAAGAATTAAGAGCGCAGATAAAAAGCTGCGGAATCGGAACGAGTGCAACCAGAGCAGCGATTATCAAAAAGCTTATATATGACAAGAAATACCTTAATTGCAATAAAAATCAGATATTAACACCGACGTATGCTGGCGAATGCGTGGTCGATATCCTTGAGCAGACTATTCCCTCGCTTCTTAGTCCGGAGATGACGGCATCATGGGAAAAAGGACTTGCTGAAATCGAAGACGGAACGGTTTCTTACAACGATTTTATGGCCAAAATGAATGAATATGTCAGAGCAGAAGTCGAAAAAATCAAAGCGTCTGATGAGATTACTTACTCCGGGGAAGAACCCAAAGAATTACATTGCCCGATTTGCTTAACCGGATTAATGAGGGAGAACCAAAAAGGTTGGTGTTGTTCAAATTATAAAGACGGTAGCTGCAATTTTACGATTTGGAAGACAATAGCCGGCAGGAAAATATCAAGAGAAAACATCACACATTTAATCGAAAATGGTGAAAGTCATTATATCAAAGGATTTCATAAAAAAGACGGCAGCACATTCGATGCAATCTTACACATAAACAAAGAAGAGAAAAAGGTAGAATTTACATTTCCCGTCAGGAAGAAAAAAGAAGAAATCAATTGATTTTACCATTGCAATATGATATAAAGTATATATAACTTTAACAAATTAATATACGGAACAAATTTTATAGGCATTAACCTTAACGGGTTGATGCCTTTTTTGTTTGTTCCGCAAGGTTCAAAAAGAAAGAAGGAGGGTAACTTATGAAGACTTTACTTAAAAGAGAGTATCCGAACGGAACCAAAGTTCAGTTATTATTCGCAGAAGTATTGCAGCGATATTTCACAATAATAACAAATCCCCTGAATCCTAAAAAGATAGCACAGGGAATGGATTTTGAGACAGAAGAGGATGCAAGGAAACACATTGCTAAAAGACTTGTCGAGATAGATAAAGAGATCGAGGCAAAGAAAGAGCAGGAAGCACATTATTGGTTTCAGGACATTTAGTTCGAAGCCGAACAAAAAGAAAGGAGAAACACTATGGCTGGATGCAACAGATGCGGCAAAATCTGCAAAATGTACAGGGGTTCTTACTTTAACAGTGATTCTCTCTGTGAAGAATGCGTCAAAAAGGAGGATGCTCATCCTCTTTATCCTTTGGCTAAAAAGGCTTTTGACGAAGAAGAGAAGGGCAACCATGTAAATTGGGACGATTTTCCCGAACTCGTAGAGTATTGGGAAAATGACACGGCCCCGGAAGAATTATACCTTAATTCTTGCAAAAAGAAGAAGGTAAAAGAAACAATTGAAGAAGATGATTTTGATGAGGCGGATTTTTATAATATGATGCCTTTACCAAACAAAATCGTCCGAATCAGAACGAAAGGAGCGTGATGAGTATGCCCAATATTTGTTGTGCAGACGTATACTTTCGATCAGAAAATCCGAAAAAACTAAGAGATTTAAACGATGTGTTTGAGTCCTTTACAAAAAAGAGAGAGAAAATCTATTTTGATAAAGAATTTAACGAAAAGATAAAGCTCTCTTACGAAGGAGATACAGGTTCAGTTTCATCATATGATTTTGACGGAAAGAACGTGTTATATGTCTCTTTCGATTTCGCCTGGGACGATCACAGAGAATTTCTGAATGCCTTAGCAGAAATCCTTGAAGCCAAATGGTCAGGATTGTTTGACAGCGACGGCCTCTGGAAAGTAGATCCTTTAAAGTTTTTCCCGGAAAATTATTTAGTGGATGTCTATGATAACAATAATATTGGTTTACCAAACGACATACACGAATTTTTTGAAACCGAAAAAGAGATAGAAGAATACCTCAATAAAGTTTCAAATCAAAGGTACACCTACGAAGAATGGAAAGACACCTTTGATGAATCTGATTTCGGACGAATCGAAGAGATTGATGAAGATTTTTTGTAGGAAAGAAAGACGAGGGCTGCATATGCGGCCCTCTTTTGAAAGGAGGAAACATGAATCTTATATTTAAAGCAAGAACAAACAAAGACTATTGTATGATAAACACCGCAGTCTTCCATCTGGTTAACGGCGGAACAATTACAATAGACAGGAAACAAACCCGCTTTTCAATAACAGACGGAGTTCTGGAGATGGAGTGGGAAGAAATTTATTTATGGGCTGTAAACGGAGAAAACATCTTCGACTCTTCATATTATCCTTTATATCCGGACGAAAAGGCTATGCGTAATTTAATCAAATTTGCTCAAGTTGAATTTGAGTTAGAGGACGATGCCGACGAAGATTACATTGTTGACAACATCAGATGGAACTTCGAAGGAAGCCCTGTATATGATTCCTGGGATAAAGAAGAAGAGGATTGCAGAAGGAATAGTTTTCAGATACTTCACAGAACAAAGAAAGGAGCATATTATGAAAGTTGATATTATAGACAACAGAAAGCAACCGGAAGCATTAAAAGACTTGAAGCCAGGAGATTTTTTCTATATAGGCACAGTCGATAACTCATTTTTAGTTATTAATACCTCAAAAAAGGAGGCAAATATCAAAGAAAATGTAGAAGTTTTCGGCTTTATATCAAATTCGACGTATATGTATCCCGATGATATGTTAGTTGATACATTTGACGATGCGAAGATAGAACTGATTATCAATTAGTTAAAGCACTTTTAAAGAGAAAAAAGCAGCCAATCTTATCAGGATGGCTGCTTTTTTCTATGCAATAAAATAATATTATAATATTATATTATAAAATTTTGACTCACCCTTTTTATTGGTGTAAAATATACTTATAAGATAAGTAATTGAGGGAAATGTTATGGCGGATAAAATCAAATGGTTAGATGAAAATTGCAGAGTGTGCGGATGTCAATTAAACAGCTGGGATGCTAAAGTATCCGCTGCCTTGCAGTATAAACATAAATGCTGCGAAGCGTGTATCGCGACGGAATACGGCGAAACAAAAGAAGATGTAAGGAATATAATGAAGGATCTGTTTGGATTATTACCGTGTCAAGGGATATAGATATGAGAGAATATAACGAATTAACAAAAGAATTATTAGCAAAAGGATATACGGAAACTAAATTCCCCGATTATGTAAAACTTCCGGGCAGTTGTTTTGGAACACAAAATCCTCTCGATAATTTATATGGCGGATTTGAATATAAGCGTGATTATGCAGAAAAATTCGTATATAAAACCGGTTGTGGACTTTTTGTAAGAGGAAGCGAAGTAATTACTAATTTTTTCTGCGGGGGTGAGCATTCTCACGAAAATGATAATCCTGTCATCAGATGTCCTTTCAACAAATCTAAAAATTGCGAAAAAGCTTTTAATTGCGCTCATGAGTGGTGTGAATGCCACAGAACCAACGAACCCTATACACTTGAATACAGTCTGGAAACAGAGAGAAAAAAGAAAGAAGAGCATATTAAAGAGAAATTCAGGCAATTTAAAGAAGAGCATCATGGTCGTTTTTGTGAAAACCATGCGAGATTCGATGAAGAGACAGATTCCGTCATATTCGATTATTGTCCTTCAAATTGTGCAATATGTTGCTATCATCCGGAGTTTTGCCCGGTGCTGCAGAAACCTCTCGATAAGTCAAAAGGAAATGTATATTACGATATTAAAATGATTTATCCGGCAAGAGAGCAAAAAAGCGGCCAGTCTTCACTATTTAAACAAGAAGACACGGTAAAAATCATAAAAGGAAAGAAAGTCTTTGAAAAGCCGATTTCTTTAGATATTGCCAAAGCTTATGTAAAAGTTGAAAGCAAAGAGTTAGAAGATAAGTTCAGATGGAATAATTCTAATGAATTTTTCTATAATCCGGGATTTAGATTTGAAATATTTAATGTCAGAGCTGAAAAGAAGGAAACAAGAGATATATATCAGGATATTGAAGACATCAAGGCAGGGGCTACAATAATTCACGAGTCCGATCGTCTGAAAGAGGCTAAAGAAGCAAAGAAGGAACGTAGAGAAAAGGCCAGGGAGCAGAAAAGAAGAAGGCTTATAAAGAAGCTTAAAGCTTCCGTAGAACTTTCATACGAGGAACAGAGAGCAGTAGAGAAACTCTTCACATCGGAAGAAGTAAGAGAAATTGTCCGCAGCATCAAACCCAAAGAAGAGCAGTTGAGGTTATTTTGAGGTTATTCTAATGAAAATATATTTAATAGGAAATAAAAGAGCAGCGGAAGCTGAAAAAATATTTAAAGAAACAGAAGAAAAGCTAATAGCAGAAGGCAATATTGTCATAAACCCATTGAAAGTAATTAATGCTTTGCCTGCAGAGATTAACGGATCTGAATTTACCGTCATTGCCACAGAAATGATTCGTATTTCAGATGCAGTTTATTTTATCCCGGGATATGAAAACGATCTGATAGCATCTTTAGAACGGGCAAACGCGGTAAGACAGGAAAAGGAAACGTACAAATAATATACACACTTTATATATTTCAAGGAGGAAATAATATGAAATTTTACAAAGAACTTATGATTAAAAGACTTAAAGATTTAGGTCTGGAAGAACAAATCACACCAGAAGTCGAGAAAATTATGGACAATCTTGATGGTCAAGATGCATCTGCAAGTTGTTGGCTTCGAGTTGTTAAAGATGAACCCGTCCTTTACGTAATAGGCAAAGACGGAAAAGGCGAATATGTAAACGAGACGGATTGCAGATAAAAAGGATACAAAATGAAGCAGTTGAAAATAAGCGATATTTATAATATGCCCTGTCCCTTTAATATTGGAGACAAAATATACAATCATCGATTCAAACAATACGGAACAATAATAAGAATATATAACGAATTCTTCGACTATCGCCTCGATGGGGTTGAAGGCGTTAAAGGGTTAAGGTATTCAACTGCAAAAGATTGCATTCTGGTTGGGAGAGAAGAAGACAAAGAAAAAATAAACCGTCTGAAAGAAGAACAGGAAGCGTTTTTCAGACGAATTAACCGCCAACAGACAAGCTTTTCAATGCGTATATAAAAATTGATAAAAGGAATTTAATTAGTATATAATATGCTTAACCTCTAAACAGGAGAGAAAACATATGATAAATAATAAAATAGCCGAAATTATCGACGAATTGGAAAAGACAAAAATCCCCGGCGGTACACTAGATAAATATCTTGATATATACTGTAAAGCAATTGAGCAAAGCATTTCTGCGCCGGACGATTTCATCGCCAATCCTAGGATATATATAACTTTTAAATACTTTGATGATAATGGAATAGACAATCCTTTTGTAAGCGAAGAAGAAAAAGAAAAAACTTTAAAACTTTGTAAATCTCTCGAAGAAAACGACGAGTATGATATGCTGCAGGTAATTGGAGATACAATTGATCTAATAATGAATGGCGATTTCGATTTTTAGAATATACGCTATAAATACAAAAAACTGTAGTACATAAAATGCTCATAAAGTACAAATTTTTAAAAAATTTTTTCCGGATAAGAAAACTGACAAAACAATGACAACTCTGCGTTAAAGTTGACTTTTGCGAATAATTCGAACAAGCGTTCGAGTAGCATATAATACCCTTTTCAATGATGAAAAACCTCGGTTTACCGGGGTTTTTCGTGTTTTATAATTCTATCAGACATTAAAGAAGAAATCAAACTAACAGAAAGAAAAAGGATGTTTTCGGAATAAGACAAATAAAAGTATGCTTTCGGATCAAAACAAACGACGATAACAATATCATCAGGAAGGCCGTTGTGAGGATAAAGCCGATCCGATAATATGAAATCAATTTTTCTTTGATGCTTTTTGTATTTTATTCTCAGATGCAGCCTTGAAAGAAAAGAATTTCGTAATCTCATAAAATGCTCCTATAAAATGTAATTATATAAACAATTCTCTCCTTTGAACGAAAACATCCATATTCTGCATTTAACAGTCCATATTTTACATATTTTGACATTTCTTAATATTCTTAGGTATAATCATGTAAGAAAATAAAGAAGAACGGGGGAGCAATATGAACGGATACGAATTACTTGCAGAGGCCCATAAGAAAGCTTTAAAAGAAGAGAGAAACAAACTCTCAGAAGAGGATAAAAAAGAGATCGAGAGAAAAATAGAAGTATTCTCTGCTCTGGCGAACTTCTCAGAAGAAGATAAAAACACAGCCTTTGACAGCGGAATGTTTAATGACATTTATAAAGGATATGTTTGGAAAATAATGGATACTCTCTCCTCTTCTGAGGACGAAGAAATTCGAAAATCGGCACAATTACTGACAGAACCCGTAAGAAAAACTGCATCTTTCATTTTAAACCAGATGAGCGCAAAAGATGCGGAGAATTATTACCTTAAATAACGACGATAAATGTAAAATAGGAACAAAAAGGCGATGTTAAGTTTAGATTTAACATCGCTCTTTCTTATAAAAGCCTCATTCTAAATTATAAATGCAAATCATCTTCGCGAACTTCCCTCGTCGGAACGCCGGTAAAATCGACGGGCTTAATTTCATACCAATACTCGCCGTTATCTTTAAAAATGGAAACAACCTGAGCTTTAATCTTTTCATTACGAACAAACACATAATCACCTAAAGCAAACTTAGAAATTCTTCTCATATACTTTCCTCTCTTTTTTCTTTTTCAATTTCTTTTAGACACCCTTCAATGTATTTATCGATGTGATTTCTTAAATCCTCTTCTGTCAGAGGTTCTGAGATAGCACGTACTTGATAATTTGCAAGAGTTCTATATTTCTTCTCTTTTGTATGATGATAAAGCCATACCATATATTTTTTACCTTCCATATAGTGATCGGCGGTAATCCCTCTATGCGTCACTTCTAATAAACACTTTGTCATAGCATATCCCCTCATTTTGTCTCTTTTCATTCATCGCTTTTTCCTGTTCTTTCGCCAATAAGTTTATATACAGTAGGCCGAGACAATCCGATCTGCTTAGAAATTAAATCTACCGTAACCGGTTTTCCTTCATGTTTTCCCCGATGCATATAAAGGTCGTAGAAATATTCAAATCTTTCTTTGTCATACTCTTTCTTTTTTCTTCCTTTAAAGGCTCCTCTTCGTTTTGCAATCGCAACTCCTTCGCGCTGTCTCTCGAGTATATTTGCTCTTTCAAATTCGTTAATTGCTCCAATCATTGTAAGCATTAATTTTCCTGTCGGCGTAGAGGTGTCCAAATTCTCTTTTAAGGAGACTAAACGAACCTTTTTAGCTTCCAATGTTTCTACAATAAAAAGTAAATCCTTCGTTGATCTGGCAAGTCTGGAAAAATCCATAATATAGATTGTGTCGCCTTCCCTGCAAAAATCTAGCATCTGCTGGAGTTCTTTTCTGTCTTTCATATTTTTTCCAGAGACTTTTTCTTCAAACCATTTTTCGATATTGTATTTTGATAAAGCCTCAACCTGACGCGATTCATTCTGGCTTTCAGATGAGCAACGGACATACGCACAAACCATATTATTCTCCTATGCAAACTTTCTTTCAACTGACTTATTATCAGAAGAGTCTAAATACGTTCCTTTTCTTATCTGTTCTTCTATTGCATTTCTGACCTGGCTCCAAGAGAAAACGTACTCTTTCTCCTCAACATTTTCATCCTGATACCGTATTCTTAATCCTTTTGCATCCGAACTGTATCCTGTAAGCACACAAGGCTCGCCTCTGTGCATACAGGCAAAAAACGAACCGCCTATACCGTACTCGTTTTTAATCTTTACAGTCTGCTCTGTAACAGATAAATCAGAATTAACAATCTCGAAGAACCTTTCTTTTCCGCCTTGAAATCCGGAACCGCGTAATACGCATTCGAGAAGGTAATCTTCCACACTCTTCTCTTTAGGCAAAACGGTGAAGCAATTGAATAGATCAGATAAAAAAATCTGTCCCGGGCAATAATTTCCTTTCATAATAGTTACTCCTTTCTTTTATATGTATATTATACTTCAAAAAAGAACGAATGTAAAATTTAACTCAAGGACTTATGTTGCAAAATGTAAAAAAATAAAAAACAGCACTCTATTTTTACATAAAATGCTGCCTTTAAAATTTATATTTAGAGTATGCTCTATTTTTACAAAAAAGACAAAGAAAATCCGGGAGCGAACCGTATTTTTTAAACATATAGATAAAACTGATCTACAGGTATTATTGTTATATCAAGATAAGATTCACCATCGGAAGGCTCCCCTTTAAAAAACTGTGATATATATTTAGGGGAGTCATCGATTAAGAAATGGGCGCAGATGGAATCAGTGATATTTTTAAAGTCATAATTATCCAGATCCGTCGGTTTTCTTTCATTATAATATATATAATAAATTATTACGCATTTTGAATCATAACGATGCTTTATGCCGGATTCTTTAATAGCATTATCAAGAGCCATTCTGAAAAACTCCGTAGAAATCTTATTTGAATCCGATATTTTTGCATTTCTTTTCGCCGGAAGGCAATTATAATGAATCTTTATTTCGTTCCCATTCTTTTTTACTTCTGCAGTAACGGGATTAAACTCTCCAGCGGATATTCTACAATCTGTAATAATTTGGGAACTATAATCAGAAAAAACATTGGAATACAATCGGTTTATTTGATATGAAAAATCTATCAGGCAGGACTTCACTACTTTCTCTTCTGCATCCATATAGGAAAGTTCATCATCGATTTTAGCCAGATCATCTTCAATTTTCTTGATTGTTTCGATATTACTTCTTTTAAAAGAAAACAAGCTGTCTTTTTTCTTCATAATATTAAAACCTCCATAAAATAATTATAAAAAAAGTAGTATCTTATTGCAAATTTCATAGGAGGCAAATTAAAATAAAAATGTGGGGTAATATTATGGACAAAGGGTTGACAAAATATTTCAATCTGATAGAGTATGTATGTATGTATGTATGTATGTATGTATGTATGTATGTATGGGGTTACGTTCACACATCTGATAATCAGTCGATTTTAACTTTCACGTATATAATAAATGGAACTAAAACGGCAGCCGAGTGTCTCTTAATTTTTTTAGTTTTTTATCAAATTAGTATTGCCAAAAAAATTAAGATAAAGTATAATACACTCAACAGGAAAATTTTATATTTTTTTAAATACAAAAAAGAGTATTTTTATTATCAATAATTTTATTGGCAGTAAAAATGCTCTTTTTTTGTATTTTCGAAAGGAGTTCCTATGAAAGATAAGAGAATGATTTACATCTGCTCTCCGCTGTCTTCTCCGACGCAAGAAGGCATAAAAGAAAATGCATTGCTGGCACAAAAATACGCAGACGAAATTAAAAATTTAACAGGATGCAGAACTATTGCACCGCACGCAGTTCTTCCGATCTATACACCTTTGGACGATACAATTCCGGAAGAACGAGAAATCTGTTTGAACTTCGGATTGGATATACTTTCAATCTGCTCCGCCATAGCAATATGCGGAAATAAAATATCATCGGGTATGGCTACCGAAATAGCCAGGGCGCAGGAGTTAGGAATTCAAATTTTAAGATATGATTCCAACTTACAACATTTAAGTTTTTATTTTAAGAACGTGACAGAATTCGCACAGTATTAGGAGGGTAGAAAAATGATAGGTATGTCTTTGTTTGAAATTTTTTGTGATGAAGCTTATGCAGAGCAGGAAATAGACATTATAGGAAAAGAAAAGGTTAGACCTTATGAAATCCTTGCGCATTCATTTGCTTCATGCAACGTCGTTAAGCAGCATAAAAATACATCCATAGAACTTCCAGATGGCCAGCTTATGAGTATGAAAATGTTTGCTCTTCGCCTTTATCAGGACGCGGACCTCACAAACGTACTTACGGCCAGATGGGAACAAATCCTTGCATCTAAGAATGCAAATATTAAAGAGGTAGGAAATACAGCAGAAGTAATGCTGCATTATAACGTGATTTAATATATTTCTTAATTATGCAAAGGGGGCTTACATATGAAAGAAATCAGTTTTAAAAACTTTATTCACACGTTTACTTTAAATCTCGATGGAATACCAGAGGGCTTTAGAGTTGATTTGGTTAAGTCGAAAGATTCTTATGAGGTCTGGCTCTACAATATTAACTGCACTCTTTCGAATAACATCGATAAGAGAAAAATGCTAATAACCACGATTCCCGGAACTGTAAACGGAAAATCTTTAAGCCTTAAAGAGATTGCATCAAGGGCAGAAAGGAGACTTATTAACAGCAAATACCATTATGACGAGATTGAGGAATACACAGAAGTATTTATGGATCAGAAGACATTTGACAAGTTCTTCGGAATTATTAAAACTGCATAACCTCTCCCAAAAAGAAACCCTTGAAAAATTAAATAAAGTATAGTATTATCAACTTGTAACAAATTTTAATTTTATACGGAACAAATATTATAGGCATTAACCATCACGGTTGGTGCCTTTTTTGTTGTGTATAAGCACAAAAAGAAAGGAGACGACGCTATGAATAAAGAAGCGTACAAAAAGAATTATCTTGATTGGGTTAAAGCTAACCCTAACTACTCTCCTATTTCATTAGGCGAGTACGTAGACGGCTCAGATGAGTGGCATAAGGCCAGAGAACACGGCAAGGACTACGATAATCCGATGTCCAAAGATTACATTCCATATACTGTCGGAGGTTCTACAATTGCAAAGATTCTCGGAGTTTCACCTTACGGTTCAAAAATGGAAGTATGGGTTGAAAAAACCAAAAACATCGAGCCTAAATACGAGAAAGAAAAACCCACAGACCTCTTCTCAGACGGTCACGAACTTGAGAATTGGGTGGCTAATTCGGCAGTTAGACTAATCAAGAAAGAAACAAATGCAGAGATAACAATGAAAAATGATATTAATATGTATCAGCATCCATTCGCATCTTTTGCACTTGCTAATCTTGACCGAATACTTATCGTAAACGGCGTTCTCGTTATATTGGAGTGTAAAACCACATCCAATTGGGATGACATCCGTAAGTATTGGCAGAAAGGAAAAGTTCCGCCCTGGTATGAAGCACAGATTAGATTTTATATGGCAATAATGAACATATCACATTGTTATATATGCTGTTGCTGGATGCCGGGCGATGCCAACAAAGCCGTTATTTTAGTCAGAAGAGACTTAGAAATTGAAGCCGATATAATGGCGGAAGCTGCAGAGTTTGTTGAAGACTGTGAAATTGGCAAGGAACCTTCGTTGGAAAACGAAAACTTGGAAGAACTCAACAAGTTCTATACAAGACTTTACGGAGAAATTTCCGAAGAAGCACCGGCGGTTGAACTTCCCGACACTCCGGAAATGAGACTTTTAATTCAGGACATCCAGGATATTTTCGATGAAAAGAAAAAATACGAAGCAAAATTAAAAGATGTTGAGCAGAGGGAAAATAAATACGTCTGTGAATTGATGAAAGTTTCTGGTGGAGAAACTACTTACTGTACTTACCGAGTCGACGATGAAACGGTTTTAGGCATTAAGTTGAAGCTCCCGATGAAGCGTGAAGGCTTCGATGAAGAAAAATTAAAAGAAACCGACGAAGAACTTTATAAAAAGTATTTGAAGACAGAGGAGAAATTCGATGTTACCAAATTTAAGAAGGAAAATAAAGGAATCGTCAAGGAGTATTTAATCCCCGGGAAAGTCGATGTTTCCAAGCCCGTTCTTCTAAAAGAGATCACGGTGAAAAACATAAAGATTGAACCCAAAAAGGATTAAAGAAAGCAAGGACTCTTCTATTTATATAGAGGAGTCCTTTTAGATTTTAAGAAAGAAGGTGTTTTTATGAAAGAATACGCAAGCATCGAAGAAATGCGAAAAGACGAAGATTTGCTAAATATGGGAAGATATAATCACACCCGAGCAAAAATCGCAGGAAAGGAAGTAATCGTATGTACCACAGATGAACAGTACGACAATGAAATCTGTGGTGCAATGTTTGAATTATTAGAAACTTTAAACAACGAATACGACTTAAATATTGGCAATAAGACAACCGATTTATCATCTTATTTACGAGATAAATTTCTCGAGTTTTTGGAAGAAGAATCAGGTTTAGAATTTGTCGATGTATACGAGGAATATTAAGAGAGGTAACAATATGAAAAACAATTCGTTTTATGTTGTTGAAGAACAAAACAAAGAAAGCGGGAAAACCTTTGCTTATGCTCAAAAGGTTCCCAACGCATACAATTTAATAGGTAAGTTCGTTCCTACAAGCGGTTTTAAACTTATAAGCGTTAACGCCTGCGATACGTGGAAGGAAGCTCAGAAAACTGCAGACTTTTGGAATGAACAAGCAAGGAAGAAAAATAATTACGCATTTTAAAGAAAGGAGACAAATCTATGGATAAAGTTATAAAAGATTTGTGGAAAAAACTTGATGAAATAGGATATGCGTTTGATTTTTGTTTCCTTGAAAACGATAATAAAACGCTTTTGAACATTTATTACAACCCAGACAGTAGCTGCGGCGGTCAGATTGTAGTTGACACATATCCCGTAAAAGAAATCATAATGCCCTATCTTCAGGATATCGATTACGATTTGGATGCTTTTCAATGGGGAGATATTTCCGGAGAAATTAAATCCGAACTTTACGACATGGATAACGAGGATCTGGAAGACCAAATTATTGAATTGGTTAATAAATGTTTGTGGAGAAGCAAGACCAGACCAGAAGTTCTCGCTCCTCTCCTGCCTAAAGAAACCGTTGAAACAACAATAGTCAACGAAAATATTACTGTAAAAATCATTAGGCACAAAAAGGATGATTATGAAGTAAAAAGCATAGTTAATGGAGAAAAAATGAATTGCAGATCTTCTTTATTGGACATAATAAAGGAGGTAACAACGATTTTTCTTCCTAACCAAGAACTATTTGATAAAATTCCGTTTTTGTGGAACGATTTATAAGAACTAACAAGTAATTAAAAGCAGAAAACAGTCAATCTTTTAAAAAGGTTGGCTGTTTTTTTATTCTTTATATTGCCAATTTGTAAAGAATACTCTATAATAAAAGCAACTTTAAGAAAAATTTTATACATTATATATTTTATGAAAAGACATCTCGAAAGAGGTGTCTTTTCGTGTTTATGCGCGAAAGGAGGAAACAATATGGGCGCAAAAGTAATCTTCACAGACTATCAGATCTGTGGCGAAATCATGTCCTTTAATGAAGGAAGAAAGCTTGTATTTCCTATAACTGATGCCAGAAACACTTATAACGGTGTCAAGGTAAAGGTTGTAATTACAGCTTTTGATGAGGCAGCAAGTAAATTAGCAAGGCTTAAAGCCAAAAAAGGCTCGGTCATTGATTTAACTTGCGATCTCGTACCTTTTTTAAAAGGAAAAGACGTTGAAATCGGATATAAACTAAATGATTTTAGTTATTCAGAAGGTTTCAAATATCGAGATTCCGAAGTAAAAACGGATACTGAACCGGAAAAGACTGAGGAAGAAAAGAAAGAAGAACGGATGATGAAAGCTGCTCATATTTTAGAGACTAATCCGTTCGGAACAAACTAACAAATTTTATAACAAATTTTAAAAAGAAAGGAAAAAGTAAAAATGAAAAATTTATTTGCTTTTACAAACTGTTTGAAAGGCCATCTCTCCTCTATGAAAGAAAGATGGAAAAAAGAAGAAGTTGAGAGCCTCGGAATATCTGTTCCGGCAACGGTCAGAGTTGGTCTGGCTACAGACTTTTATTTGTTTAAAGTCCTCAGAATGATTTATTCAGAAGAAGACGGAAAAACAATAAAAGCTTGTCAGAAGTCAGGAGCAGTCGCTCTCGAACTAACATCCGACGAAGGCGAGATTCAATATTGTATTTTTGACGGAAAAGATAACACAATGAAGGCTTGTTTAATCAATGAAGGAGGAGCTTTTCTTCCCTACGACGAAGACAAGCACGGCGGGACCATATTAAAAGCAGCAATGCTTTGCTTTTTTTCAACAGTTAATCCGAAACTTGCAAAGTTAATCGGCGAACTGTATGAATATTGCAAATTTAACGAAGAATCAGAGATATGGGAAGATCCACTCGAAAGAGACTCTCTCTCTCTTCGCCTTTGTGCTGTAACTAACGCCTGTTATTACAGTATGAAGGAAAGATTTGGATCAGATAAGGTTAAAATCGAAAAATTAAGACCATCTGATTTAAAGACTTTCGAAGATGCTTTTAATCTTTACGGAAAACCGTCATTTTGTAAATCTGCAAGCGCGACAAGTTCAGCAGCGTCTGTAGGAAAGGTAGTCAGAGGAAAATTTGCTCTTAATCCCGAGAGAAAATTAACTCCTCTTGAAGAATCACTTGTTCCTGTAATGCCGGATTCATACGTTTGTGATCCGGTTGTTGAAACAATCGCCAAAGACATCTTAGATTCTTCAAAGTTTGAGCAACCGTTTAGGACCGTGTTGCTTTACGGAGATTCCGGTAGTGGAAAAACTTCGGCAGTTAAGGCTTTAGCGTCACTTTTAAATCTTCCATACGTTAAAATTACGTTCAGCCCGGATACTGACAAGATTGAAATTGTCGGATCTATTCTTCCGAACACCGAGAAGATTGAAGTTAAGGATTTGTTTAAGAAATTAAACATTCCCACATATGAAGATGTTGCGAACGACTTTGAAGGTTCTTATAAGAAGTTATTCGGAAAAGAGCCTGGAAAGTTAGCAGCTCCCGAAGATTGTTACGAAGTTATAATGAACAAAGTTCTTGAAGGCGTGAAAATGTCAGAAGACTTTGTATTCGTTCCTTCAAACATAATCCAGGGTGGCGAAAATGGATGGGTAGTAGAAATACAGGAAGCAGCATTACTTAAACGTGAATCGGAACTTTGTACGATAAACGCGTTTTTGGAAAATGTTCCCGGAACCACTATTACTCTTCCGACAGGAGGAGAAACAAAACGTCATCCAGATTCCGTATTCGTATTTACAACAAATATGGACTATAAGGGTTGTAAATCCTTACAGCAGTCGGTTTTATCTCGTTGCAACATAAAGCGTGAGATTAAAACTCCTACTGCAGAGGTGATGGCAAAAAGATGTTTGGCCCAGGTTAAACTACCTAAAGATGCCGGTATGCCTAAGTTATCAGAAACACTTGCATTAAAAATGGCAAAGGTCTGCAAGGAAATTGCCGGATATTGCAAGGATCACGATATTACTGATGGTGTATGTGGCCCGAGAGAATTAAACGATTGGGCTAAAAAGTCGATTCTGGCGGCAGCATCGTTTTCAGAAGAGTCAGTAACAGATGAAACAGTTGCACTTTGTGCGTTCCCGGTACTTCTTGAGAAAGTTTCGCAGGTTTCAGAAGAAATGGAAGAAGTCGTTACGGCAGTATTCCAAAAATTCTTTACTCAGGAAACAATTGAAAGAGGACGCGATATGTACGAATGCGGCGAAATTTAAAAATAATAATAAAACCTTTGTCATTTTTGATATGTACCCCTTTTTCTGGACAACCAGAGAAAGGGGTTTTTTATGCGCTATTCACACGAATACAAACTTGAATGCATTAATCTGTACCGACAAGGAACGTGGCCCGAAACGCCTCCAGGTATTTCTGAGCAAAACTTCAAGATCACAGTTCGCAGATGGGCAAGACTCGATGAGGCCAATGGTTCAGATGTTCTTAAACACAAGAATTTTGACAAAGCATGGACTCCTGAAGAAAAAATGGAATTGATATCTAAGGTCTTAGCCGGTAGATCTAATCAATCTGTAGCACTTGAAGCGGGAATAAACTCAGGAATGCTATATCAATGGGTTCGCAAATATAAAGAAGACGGATATAATGGATTAGTAAACTTGAAAAAAGGTCGACCATGTAAGGAAGCCAATATGAAGAAAAAAACTAATCCTAGACCGCTTACGGAATCTGAACGCGAAGAATTAATCAGATTACGTGCTGAGAATGAATATATAAAGGCAGAGAATGAAGTAATAAAAAAAAGGATTGCCTTGAGGCAAGAAAAATGGGCTGCGCAACTCAAGGCGAAAAAGCAGCAATCATCAAAGCACTCAGAGAAGAAGGGTACCAATTAAAGTATCTTCTGAAAGCCATGCGCATGGCCAAGTCCACTTATTACTTTGAAATAGGCAAGACAGATACTGTTGCTGCAAAAAATGCTGATTTGCTCACAGAAATCGAGACTATATTTGAAGCCAACCGGCACAGGTACGGCG
>JAEEGJ010002517.1_pt1 | contig 92025 bp, 64 predicted proteins | sample 8958761 | NCBI WGS metagenome assembly JAEEGJ01 (sample SAMN16246546, study PRJNA631951) | gut metagenome | biome: gut microbiome; feature: rumen; material: RS-attached | host: Bos | place: Iran: Karaj | collected 2018-10
GCCAAAGGAAAGGCTTTAGCAAAATCTTCGTTAGAAAATAGTTCTATCTTCATTTCAGTATTATTATTTTAATAGCGGAGTAATTTCAATCACTGCTGAAAGCATTATGATATTGGTTCTGCAAATTAGTCTGCGACTTGGCAGACACAAAATGTTTCATCAATGATTTTGAGTGTCATATTGCTAAATTCCGATTTATATAACTACCGCTGTTCCACTGGTGGCCACCATCAGCATGGAGTTGGTCTCGCCTATGGTCTCGTAGTCGATGTCAATGCCCACGATGGCATTGGCTCCCATAGCCTGGGCACGCTCCATCATCTCCTTCATCGAAGTGTCCTTAGCCTCGCGCAGCACCTTTTCGTAACTGCTGGAGCGTCCGCCTACGATGTCGCGGATGCCTGCGAAGAAGTCCTTTACGAAGTTTGCTCCGATAATCGTTTCGCCTGTCACCACACCCTTGTACTCGCGGATAGTGTGACCCTCAATCTGTTGTGTAGTTGTAAGTATCATAACTGCTTGTCTTTTATTGTTTACGAATAATCGTTGTTTACTGATGTATGCTCGATAGGATTTTCGTATTTCGCCATCAGGTCGGGATAGACCGTCTGGCGGATGGCGGTGATGCGTACCTTCATCTACAGATTGTTGACAATAGCCTGAATCTTAGCCTTGGTCTCGTCGGTCTTCTGCTCGTCAATCTTGGCGGTCACAATGCCGGAGTCCTCAGCGTGCCAGTAGTTGCAGATGTCGTGGTACTCGGCCGTTGCGCCAGAGTAAACACCTGGAGAATAAGAAGATACGAGCAGAGCCATCTTCTTCACCTTGGCGGGAGCGTTGACGCAATACATGCGCTGGATGGGAGCCTGAATCTGGGCGCAGAGCGTGAAGTAATAGATTGGCGCTGCCAGTACCAGCACCTCGGCCTCGGCCATCAGCGGGTAGAGCTCCTGCATGTCGTCCTTCTGGATGCAGGCACCGTTGCCTTTATTATGACAATACTCGCAAGCCAGACAGCCTGCAATCTTCTTGTGCGACACGTTGACCAGCGTCACCTTGTGACCTGCTGCCTCGGCAGCGTTCTTGTACTCTTCCGCCATCCAAGCGGTGTTGCCTTTGGCTCTCGGAGAAGCCTGTAAAATCAGAATGTTCATAATCGTATTTGTTTAGTAATCTTCTAAAAGTGCTTAAATGCACGTGCAAAGATAGCGATAATCGCTGAATTATGGCTAATTTTGCCCAGTTTATTAGGAAAGTTTATGAAGAAGAATACGTGAAGCCATCCCGTATGACGATTTTCGACCATCATGCTATGAGTTGTGGATTATTTTTTGTAATTTTGCAGCCAATACGAATATACAATGGCAAAGGAACAGTCACAACTAAGAGAGCGGCAGCGCACAAACCTGAAGGAACCGCGACGGTATATGGTGGTCATCTATAACGACGACTTCACAACGATGGAGTTTGTCGTCATGATACTGGTACAGATATTCCTGAAGAGCCAGGAGGAGGCCGAGGCACTGATGCTGCAAGTACACCACTCCGACAAGGCCGTAGTGGGCATCTACAGTTACGACATCGCAGTGTCGAAGGCTCGCAAGGCCACCAGCATGGCTCGCGAACAGGGCTATCCGCTACGACTGACCGTAGAGCCATTAGAATCCATGAACGAGGGGCAACCATAACGCTGCATTTCCACTATGGCACAGATAAGACAGACACCACGTGCATCACGCATATTAAACACGGCCTACAACCTCTGCAAGGATTACAGACATGAGTTTATCATGCCTGAGCATCTGCTATTGGCACTGACAGGCGAAAGCAACTTCAACGCATCAGTAAACATGTTCGGTGATGGTTTCCAATTGCACGACCGCATCAAGGACTATCTGGACAGCGTGGAGCGACTGCCCGAGAGAACGGACTACACGCCGGAAGCTTCCGAACAACTGTCAACGGTCATCGAACTGGCTGTGCAGCAAGTAGCCTCCAGCAGTGCCGAAGCCTTGGACATCCCCCACCTGGCGAAGAGCATTCTGTCGCTCGATGAGTCATGGGCTGCCTACCTGCTTAAGGACAACCTACACGGTGAGGAAGCCGGCTTCATGAGCCAGCTCATCGCTTTCTACGACTTTGACGACGAAATGGGAACGGAGGCGAACGACGAGGCCGACACGGCAGAGGACAATGCCAACCAGCCTGCATGGAAGCGTCTGGTCACCTGCATGAACGACCACTACCAACAGCAGAACCCGCTCATAGGCCGCGAGCACGAACTGCAACGCACCATTCAGGTGCTTTGCCGACGCGACAAGAACAATCCGCTGCATGTGGGCGAGCCCGGTGTGGGCAAGACGGCTCTCGTCTGGGGACTGGTAAGGATGATAGAAGAAGGACAGGTTCCCCCAAGACTGAAAGGCAGCCGCGTCTATCAGCTCGATATGGGAACACTACTGGCCGGCACACAATATCGTGGCGATTTCGAAAACCGCATCAAGCTGATTATGGACGGCGTACAGCATGAAGGCAGCAACAACATCGTCTATATCGACGAGATACACACCTTGGTAGGCGCCGGAGCCACCGGCGACAGTGCCATGGATGCGTCAAACATGCTGAAACCCTACCTCGAATCGGGCACTATCCGATTCATCGGCTCCACAACCTACGAGGAATACAACCGCCACTTCTCCCGCTCGAAGGGACTGATAAGACGCTTCCAGCAGATAGACATCACCGAACCGACGATGGACGAGGCCAAGCACATTCTCCGCCAACTGCAGTCACGCTATGAGGACTTCCATCAGGTAAAATATGCCGACGAGGCCATTGATTTTGCAGTAGAGGCCAGTGCCAAGCACATCAACGAGCGCTTCCTGCCCGACAAGGCCATCGACCTGATAGACGAAGCGGGAGCCTATCTTGAGTGCAACATGGAGAAGGAGGAGCGCCCGCTCGTGACTAAGCCACTCATTGCCGATGTACTGGCCAAGACGTGCAAGGTCGATGCCCTCTCCATTGCCGAGGATGACGACTATCAACAGCTGGAAACCCTTTCTTCGCGCATGCGCTCACAAATCTATGGGCAGGACGAAGCCGTCCGTCAGGTGGTAGAGGCCGTCCAGATGTCGCGTGCTGGTCTGCTCGACGACAACAAGCCGCTGGCCTCACTGCTCTTCGTCGGACCTACGGGAGTCGGCAAGACAGAGGTTGCACGCGTGCTGGCTAAAGAGCTGGGCATCGAACTCATCCGCTTCGACATGAGCGAATATACCGAGAAGCATGCCGTAGCCAAGCTCATAGGCTCTCCGGCAGGCTATGTAGGCTATGAGGATGGAGGTCTGCTCACCGATGCCATCCGCAAGTCGCCCAACAGCGTCTTGCTGCTCGACGAGATAGAGAAAGCACATCAGGACATCTACAACATCCTGCTGCAGGTGATGGACTACGCCCGCCTTACGGACAACAAAGGACGCAAGGCCGACTTCCGCAACGTAGTACTTATCATGACCTCCAATGCCGGGGCGCAGTTTGCCTCGCAGAGCATCGGATTCAGCAGTCATGTCAGCCGGGGCGATGCCATGATGAAACAGGTGAAGCGGACCTTCAAGCCCGAATTTCTCAACCGTCTGTCGGGGGCCGTGGTCTTCCACGACATGGACAAGCAGATGGCAACCCTCATCCTGAAAAAGAAGCTCAGGGAACTGGACCAGAAGCTGGCAAACAAGCAGGTGACGCTGACACTCACTGCAGAAGCATTCAATCATCTGCTCCAAGAAGGCTTCACGGCAGAATACGGAGCCCGTGAGATGGATCGCGTCATCGCCCAACAGCTGAAGCCGCTGCTGATGCGCGAGATTCTCTTTGGCAGCCTGCGCCAAGGCGGAGAGATTACCATAGACCTGAACGATGGCAAACTAATAAATCGTAAATCGTAAATAACAATGGTTTGGCAATTGGATGACGATCTTTGGTTTCCCAATCCCCGATGGGGCGAGGACGACAGTCTGGTAGCCATCGGCGGCGACTTGTCTGTCGAGCGTCTGGTGCTGGCCTATAGCAACGGATTCTTCCCCTGGTATGCCTACCAGATGGAGCGCGATCCCCACTGGTATTGTCCGCTGGACCGCTACGTCATCTTCCCCAACGAGATACATGTCAGCCACTCCATGCGCCAGCTGCTGCGACAGCACAAATACGAGGTCACGGTTAACCAAGATTTCGACACCGTCATCCAAGGCTGCTCGACAGTCCGGGGGCGCAACGAAGAGCATGGAGCCTGGCTCGGACCGGACATCATCGAAGCCTTCACACGGCTGCACCAGTCTGGCTATGCCGCCAGTGTCGAGGTATGGGAGCCGTCCGCCGACAGGCTGAGCCGCAGGCTCGTAGGAGGGCTCTATGGTGTCACGTTGCGAAATGCCTTTTTCGGCGAGAGCATGTTCTCGCTGGTTCCCAACGCCTCCAAGCTCGCCCTCATCCATCTGGCTAAGGCAATGGAGAACATCGGCGGCTGGTTCATCGACTGCCAGTTTGAGACCAAGCTCTTCCACTCCATGGGCGGCAGACATATCACCTACGACGACTATATGTCGCTACTCGCACGATAGCCCTTTCCTGACCGCTATCCAGTTCCATCTTCCGCTCTTCTTTCCTCGTCGCCACCGCAACCAATCCAAATCTTTTACATTATTACATCCTCCTAATCAGGATCGTCGACTCGTTTTATCAGTTGAGTTGACTCGATTCATCGAATGAGTCAACTCAATCGATCGTTTGAGTTGACTCGTGATTTCCAGCCCGTTTTCTCATCCGGAACACCCCGCCCGATGAATATTGACATTCTGCCAAAGAAACATGAGGATATGTCGAAATGACACATCCTCATAATGAGAGTTGATTCGCCTATTGGGTGGCTTCGCTTATATCTTGTCGAGGGCCTGGCGGATGTCGGCCAGAATGTCGTCACAATCCTCGATACCTACGGAGAGGCGGATGAGGTCGGGAGCAACGCCAGCCTCGCGCAGCTGCTCGTCGCTCATCTGTCGATGGGTATGCGAGGCGGGATGGAGCACACAGGTGCGGGCATCGGCAACATGGGTAACGATGGCTACGAGGCGCAACGAGTCCATAAATTTGACGGCGGTCTGGCGGTCGCCCTTGAGTCCGAAGGCAATCACTCCACAGGAGCCGTTGGGCAGATACTTCTGTGCAAGTTCGTAGGCCTCGTCGCCGGGGAGTCCGCTATAGTGTACCCATGCCACACGGGGGTCGGCTTGCAGGAACTCGGCTACGCGCTGGGCATTCTGACAGTGGCGGGGCACACGCAGATGGAGCGTCTCCAGTCCGAGGTTCAGCAGGAACGAGTTCTGAGGTGCGGGAATGCTGCCCAGGTCGCGCATGAGCTGCGATACGAGCTTGGTGCAGTAGGCCATCTTGCCAAAGCGCTGGGTGTAGACGATGCCGTGATACGACTCGTCGGGAGTGGTGAGTCCGGGGAACTTGTCGGCATGGGCCTCCCAGTCGAAGTTACCGCTGTCTACTACGCATCCGCCCACCTGAGTGGCATGACCGTCCATATACTTGGTAGTGGAATGGGTGATGATATCGGCACCCCACTCAAAGGGCCGGCAGTTGATAGGTGTGGGGAAGGTGTTGTCAACTATCAGGGGCACGCCATGCTGATGAGCGATGCGGGCAAACTTCTCGATGTCGAGCACTTTACAGCCCGGATTGGAGATGGTCTCGCCGAAGAGGGCCTTGGTGTTGGGACGGAAAGCAGCGTTAATCTCGTCCTCAGTAGCCTCGGGAGAAATGAAGGTACACTCGATGCCAAGTTTTTTGAGGGTCACACCGAAAAGATTGTAGGTGCCACCGTAAATCTCGTTGGAGGTGACGAAGTGGTCGCCAGCCTCACAGATGTTGAACAGGGCATAGAAATTGGCTGCCTGTCCGGAAGAGGTGAGCACAGCCCCTACTCCACCCTCGAGGGCTGCTATCTTGCTGGCCACGGCATCGTTGGTGGGGTTCTGAAGACGGGTGTAGAAGTAGCCTTCCTTCTTCAGGTCGAAGAGGTCGGCCATTTCCTCGGTGTTATCATACTTAAAAGTGGTGCTCTGGATGATGGGGAGCACGCGTGGGTCGCCATTCTTGGGCTTCCAGCCTGCCTGTACGCAAAGCGTAGCGGGCTTCAATGATTTTTCCATTTTTTAATACTATTATTTATTGTTCGATAGTTTGCAGTTTTGTGTCGCCGGGACGGAAGAGCAGGCCCGTACACTTCTTGGCATCAGCCTTGTAAGCCTTGAGTTCTATCTGGTCCCACTTGATCTGGTCGGTGCGCTGGGCCAACGGCGCATGCGGGATAAGCGAGCCATCGCGCACAAGGATGACAGCAGGAATCTCGCCGGCCTCGATGGTCTGCCAGCCTCCGTCGTAGACCCGTCCCGACTGGTAGTCGATCCACTTGCCGCGAGGCAGGTAGACATCGCGACCCGTTCCCGACTCCATGAGGGGAGCAACGAGTATCTGAGAGCCGAACATATATTCGTCCTCGATAAACCAGGACCCCTTGTCGTCGGGGAACTCGACCAGCAGGGCACGCACCATCGGCAGGCCGCGCTCGGTGCAGTCCTTGGCCTGGGCATAGACGTATGGCATCAGCCGATACTTCAGTTCGGCAGCCTGACGGAAGGCTTTGGTGAACGACTCGGAGATGAGCCAGGGCTCAGTGGGAGGTGCACCGTGGGCACGCGTATGACTGCTGAGGAATCCAAAGGGCAGCCAGCGACGATAGATATCTTCGGGCGAGGCAGTGACAAAACCGCCCATGTCGTGGCTCCAGAAGGAGAAGCCGGAGAGTCCGAACGACAGTCCGCCACGCAGGTCGCCCAGCATGCCGGTATTCGTCGTAGCAGCATCGCCGCCCCAGTGGAGGGCATAGCGCTGAGAGCCAGCCCAGGCCGAACGGGCCCAAATGATGCCCTCGCCCGGATGCGAGCGTTCTACCTGTTCCCAGAGAGCTTTATTATAGCGCAGGGGATAGAGGTTATGCTCATAGAGTCCGCCCCGCCCGTTATGATAGATACCGTTGTAGGGAGCGGCCTCACCGAAGTCGCACTTAATCGTAGAAACGCCCTGACGCATCAGTCCCTCAATCTTCTGCTGATACCAGCTGACGGTCTCGGGATTGGTGAAGTCGAGAACAGCATCCTCGTAAGGCATGCCGCCAGCCACATTGCGGACGTGCAGGCCACGACGGACAATCTCGGGGAAGAAACGGTTCTTGGGCGTGAAGTAAGGCAGTTGCCACAGACAGGTGTGGAAGCCCTCGTCTGAGAGCTGGCGCAGCATGCCCACCGGATCGGGGAAACGGTCGCGGGCAAACTCGTAGTCGCACTGCCAGTCGACCCCGAACCATCCCGTATCGAAGTGGATGACATCGCTGGGAATCTTGTGACGGCGCAGCTCACGGGCAATGTTGAGTCCCTCGGCTTGCGAGAAATAGGTGATGCGGCTCATCCACGTGCCGAAACTCCACAGCGGCAGCATGGGCGAACGTCCCGTGATACCGGTGTACTCGTAGAGAATATCCTTGGGCGAGCCGAAGAAGACAAAGAAATCGAGTTCCTCGTCGCCCATGAAGAGGCGGTCGGCACCGATATAGGAAGCACCGAAATCGCAAGTGACAGGTGCCGAAGTATGCATGAAGATGCCATAGCCTCGATTAGAGAAGAAGAAGGGCACAGGCTTATACTGCCCGTCGGTCTCGGGGCCCTGAGGGTCGGTGACGGAGAGATGTACCTTCTGACCGGCCTTGTTGAGCGAGGTGAACGACTCGCCACAGCCATAGATGCGCTCACCCGGAGCCAGCGTGAAGACGGGGTTGAGGGCGCGCGAGTTGTCGGAGCCGCGCTTGATGAACGAGAAGGGCAGGAGTTTCACCTGCGACGAGTCGTTGTCGATGATGTGGCGCGTCTGTGTAAGAATGCGGCCACGCTTATCCTTCAGCACAAGACGGAAGGGATGGCGCTGAATCTCCAGTGTGCCATAAGGCGAAGTGTAGCTGACGCTCTGGGCATCGGCACCGGCACGCCAGACATCGGTGGTGGGCACCGGACCACAGAGCATCGGGCTCTCGCTGTCGTTGCGGTCAGGATCCATATTGCTGGTTTTCATGCGAATGCGCAGACAGCGCGGACTGACAAAGCTAACCTTCATCCGCAGATTGGGATCGTTGTCGTAGGCGGCATCGGGGAAATCGAGCATCTGCATGCGGACAGGCCAATAGCCATTGAGATTGAAGGCCTGTCGGGGCGACAGACGGTAGCGCTTCCAGTTGAGCTGTCCCTCGCCAGTTGCCGCATTGAAGTCGGCCAGCGAGTCGGCCAGGAAATAGGTGTTGGACAAATCAGAGAAATCGGTCGACATATCCTTCTGCATGCACTGCAGATACTGGACACCGGCATTGGTCTGAATCTGAGCTTGTACGGATGCTGCGGACCATGCACAGCAGGCGACGCATAGAGTTAGGAATTTATTCATAGCTTGATAGTTGTTGATTTCAATCCGATGGCGCGGGCGGTGACGGTGCCCTTGCCTTTAACCACGGCGATGCAACGCCCGAAGAAGGCCTTGCGCTCAGGTGCCGTAAAGCGCTCCATAGAGGTCTGACAGCCGTTGTCGGTAGCGATAATCTGTGCGTCGGCACTGCTGAAGAACAGCTGATTGTCGGCCCAAGGGCAGCGGTTGCCGTCCTTATCGACCACCTCGGCCTGAACAAAGGTGAGGTCACGGCCCTGATAGTCGACAGTGAGGCGGATGTGGTCGGGTTGTCCAGCGGTACGGATAGTCTGCTGAGCCACCTCGCGCCCATCCTTGCGGGCGACAACCTTCACCTCGCCAGCCTCAAAACGTACGCGCCATCCCACGTGGTAGGGAGAATTCAGTGACGACTGCGTAGGATGGAAGGTTGCTGTCTTACGGCGAACGCCCTGCGATTGGCCGTTGACGAAGAGTTCTACCTCGTCGGCCTGGCTATAATAGCACCAGAGGTCTACCTCCTGACCGTCGAGCCAGTTCCAGTGGGGAAAGAGGTGGAGCACGGGTTTCGTGGTCCATTCGCTCTGATACATATAATAGATGTCCTTAGGCTGTCCGGCGAGGTCGATGATGCCAAAATAGCTGGAGCGTGCCGGGAAGGAATAAGGAGTAGGCTCACCAATATAGTCGAAACCGGTCCAGATAAACTGTCCGCCCACAAAGGGGCTGTGTTTCACCACATCCCAGGTCTGCTCGTGGGTGCTGGACCACGAAGCGTGCATATTGTCGTAGGCCGAACACATGTAGGTGGGATCGGTATAAGGCAGCCACCACTCCTTGGGGGCCTTGAAGATGCTGTCGGAGGGCATACGGTAGAAACCGTTGGTCTGCAGGGCCGAGACGCTCTCGGTCATGATGAACGGACGGCCGGGGAAGTTCTTTGGCACATCGGGAATCCACTGATGATGGTAATTGAAACCCACGACATCAATGGCCTTGCCCTTGAAGAGATGATTGTCGGGCGAAGGCTCGTTGCATCCCGCCGTGATGGGGCGCGTGGTATCGTAGCGGCGAACGATGTCGGCCAGATGGTCGGCCAGCAGCGTATTGACACTGATCTCGCCGTCCTTGGCCAATGTGGAGGCATCGTGACCAGCATTGAGAATGAGGTTGGCCTGTTCGAGCGTCAGCGTGTCGGCCTCGGCAGAGGACCACTGCTCCAGCACCTCGTTACCTATAGACCACATAAGGATGCAAGGATGGTTGCGGTCGCGCAAGACGAGGTCGGTGAGGTCGCGCTCATGCCACTCGTCGAACAAGCGGGCATAGTCGTTCTGGGTTTTGCGGCGGCGCCACATATCAAACGACTCGTCCATGACAATGAAGCCCATCGTGTCGCACATATTGAGCAGTTCGGGAGCCGGAGGGTTATGACTGGAACGGATGGCATTGACACCCATCTGCTTCAGCTTCACCAACTTGCGATGAAGAGCATCCTCGTGCAGGGCAGCTCCCAGACAGCCCAGGTCGTGATGCTCGCAGACACCGTTGAGTTTCATGTTCTGTCCATTGAGCCAGAAGCCCGTCTTGGCATCGAAGCGGAAGTCGCGAAAAGCCGTTGTAGTCCACACCTCGTCCACGACGCGCCCTTTGGCAAGGACGCGGGTGCGCACTTTATAGACATAGGGATGGTCTGGCGACCAAAGGTGAGAGTGCTTGACCTTCAGTCCCACCTCACGTCCTTCGGCATCGAAGACCGTGTTCTGCACCTTATAACCGTTTCCTTCCACCTGAACATCGACCTTGACGCGGCCGGTCTTGGCATCGGTCACCACATGGACGCCCCAGTGACGCACATGGATGGACTCTGTCTTGACGAACCACACATGGCGGTAGATGCCACAGCCAGAGTACCAGCGCGAATTGGGCTGGTCGCTATTGTCGACACGCACGGCAATGACATTGTCGCCACTGCGCAGATAGCGCGTGATGTCATACTGAAACGAACTATAACCATAGGGACGGAATCCCACCTTCTCGCCATTGACATAGACGGTGGAGTTCATATAGACACCGTCGAACTCGATGAAATAAAGACTGGAGTCCGTGACACGGAAGTGCTTGCGATACCAGCCGACACCGCCAGGGAGCGCTCCCCCACTCGCCCCCGAAGGATTGGAAGCCAGGAAGTCGCCCTCGATGGCCCAGTCATGGGGCAAGTCCAAGCAACGCCAGTGGGAGTCGTTGTAAGCATAGTGGGACATAGACACTGAATCGGCCAGAATAAAGCGCCATCCAGCATCGAAGTTCTGGCGCTCGCGAGCCTCGACAGATAGCAGGCACAAAGCACCAAGAAGCGTTAGCAGCAGTCGTTTCATCATTGAAATTATTTGTTTGTTGTACAAAAACAGCTACAAAGTTACGAAAAATCCCAAAAATATCGTATCTTTGCAAGGGATTTTACAAAAAAATGAAACTAAAGCGGTACATATTGACTACATTTGCACTCTTCGGACTGTGCTTTTGCCTGTCCGTCATGGCACAAGGCAACACGGACGGCATCAAGCAGCTGCAAAAGCAGATGTACGACCTTTACAGTTCGAGGAAGACACCATTAGAGCAATTCATGGACGTGACCAACCGTCTGAAGGAAGCTACGCTGAAGGCGGGAGACACGCACCTGTTCTACCGCACGTGGTCGAACCAGGCACTCTTTCATGCCAACAACCAAAGAAGGAACAAAGGACTGCAGATAGCCAAGGAGCTTCAGGAATATGCCCTCAACCACGACGACAAGTTTGGCATCTTCAGCGGCACCTACGTCACGGGGTGTATTCTCTCGATGATGGGAAACTACGAGCAAGCGAGAAACACGCTGAAAGAGGCTATCGACTACCAGCACGAGCACTTCCCCCAAGAGAGCCTTGCTGCCCCCTATCTGGAGTTGGCAAAGATAGAGTACGCCCAGACACATCCGCTGAGAACCATCCACTATGCCGACCTGGCACTGAAGGACCCGGCCATAGAGCCCCGGCACCAGTTGAATGCCCTGTCGCTGAAGTGTCTGGCTATTGCCGATACAGCCAACTATAAGATTGGGGCCAAGGAATACAAGGCGCGATTCAACGAGGTATATGCCGAACGCGAGAAAGTGAAGGAAAAGCTGGGTCGCGACGGTTTATATGGGCCGCGTGTGGAATGCTGGCGGCTCATCAACAACGAGGAATATGAAAAAGCGCTGGAACAAGCCAACAAAATAAATTCCAAGCTGGCACAGCTGGAGATGAAGCAGATGATTTACAAGCGTATGGGCGACTACAAGAACGCCTATAACGTGACCAGATGGCACAGCAAGATTCGCGACTCGGTGAACTCGGCACGCAATGGGCATCTGCTGATGGAGATGACCTCGGCACTGGACATGGGACGCGTAGAACTGGAAGCCAAGGAGCTCAGACTGAGGAACCAGCAGATGCAGCTGGACCATATAGCCGACGAGCTGAAACAGAAACAACTGACAGAGGAAGCGCTGAACCTGACGCTCAAGAACCAGAAGATAGAATTGGAGAATGCCGCCACACAACTGAAGAACGACAGTCTGGAGGTGCGCAACAAAAACCTGAAGCTGAGTGAGTATATGTCGAAGATGGAAGCCCAGCAACATGCAGAACGCACGCATCACATGATGATGCTGGCAGGAGCCTTCATTGCTGTGCTCACCATCGGATACATGGCTTTCTATCTGTATCGCAGACAGCGGGCAGCCAAGCGTCTGCAAGAAGCCCACCGACAACTGCAAGTAGCATACGACCAGCTGGAGGAACACACGATAGCCCGTGAGCGCATGGCAAGCGAGCTGCGAATAGCGCGCGACATCCAGATGGGTATGGTGCCGAGAGTGTTTCCGCAGCATCCCCACTTCGACCTGTATGCCATGATGGAACCTGCCAAAGCGGTAGGCGGCGACCTGTACGACTTCTTCCTGCAAGACAATAAACTTTACTTCTGCATTGGCGACGTGAGCGGAAAAGGTGTTCCCGCCTCAATGCTGATGTCGGTGGCTGTAAACCTGTTCCGCACCTTTGCGAAGGACGGATTACAGCCTGAGCATATCGCCACCAAGCTAAACGATGCGCTGTCGGCAGACAACGAGAGCGGAATGTTTGTGACGATGTTTATCGGTATTGCCCATTTGGAAACAGGCAGGATGGACATCTGTAATGCAGGTCACAACCCACCACTCATCAACGGTGAGTATATAGAAGTAGAACCGAATGCCCCCATTGGCTTATGGCCAGAACTGGAGTACGCAGGAGAACACTGGGACAATATGAAGGGAAAGACGCTCCTGCTATATACCGACGGACTGAACGAGGCCGAGAACAAACGGCAGGAACAGTATGGAGACGACAGATTACAGATGCAGGCCAAACACCTATCCCACGAATCTGCGCAACAGACGATTGAAGCGCTCAGGAAGAATGTGACCCTTTTCGTCGATGGAGCAGAACCCAGCGACGATATGACCATGCTCTGTCTGAAACTGCTATAATCAAAGCATCAGCTTAAAGCAAGCACCCGGACCGGCATAGGAAGTGTCGAGCCAAACCTCGCCACCTAAGCGACGTACCATCGTGCGGCTGAACGTCAGCCCCAGGCCCAAACCTTCTTTGAAAGAATCGAGCTTGACAAAACGCTCGAAGATATGCTCCGCCTCAGATTCTGGCACACCCGGGCCATTGTCGATGACAGAAATGACCAGACGACCTTTCTCCTCATTAGCGCAGACCCGTACCACCCCTTCCTTTGTATTCTTGACGGCATTGTCGAGCAAGGGATGGATGATACGGTTCAGCACATGATCGCGTATACTGACAGTAAAGCTATCATCGAGGGTCGACTCGAAGCGGAGGGAGTCCTCGTTCAGCGACAGTTCATGACGGAAGTCACGGACAATCTTGTTCAACGCTTCATTAGCGGGCAGAGGCGTAGAAGGTGTCGTGTCCACATGGTCGACATTCGACATCTCCAGCACTTCGTTGATCATCATCGTGACGAGACGCGTGTTGCGCATCATCGTTTCGGCTATATGATGACGCTCCTCCGATGACAGCTCGAACTCGGAGGCAGAGATTACCTGTGCAAAACCACTGATAATGTTCAAAGGTGTGCGGACCTCATGGCTCACATTCTGGATGAAGGCAGTCTTCATCTGGTCGGACTCCAGAATCTTGTCGTAGGCTTTCTTCATCTCACGAAGATGACGGCGACGAGACTGTACGATATATATCAGGGCACACACCAGCAACAGCAACAGGCAGACGATGGCTGCCAAAGCATAGAACCAGCGGTGACTGGCCTGACGCTTCAACTCGTACAACTGCAACTCGCGCTGTATGTCCTGCATAGAGCTGGACAAAATCACACTATTGATAGAATCGCTCTCGGCAGCCCCTAACTGAAGGGACTTATAAGCCTCCTCCCAACGGCCTGCCCGCGCATAGATATCAGCCTTAGTCTCGTGAGGGTCGTCACCTTTTTCATCTGCCAGCTTGGCTGCCTCATCGGTATAGCCCTGACTGGCGAGATAATAGATTTCCATCGTGCGACCATGAACCGACGACATCCCCTTGGACTCACCCTCTTTATAAGCTTTGTATCCCTGAAGAAAGCGTTCCTTGTCACCCATCAGATAATAAGCCAGCGAACGGCGCGTCTCAATGTCGAACACACGCTCTGGGCTGGTCTTGCTGGCAATAGACGCAGCCTTGTCGATAAGGCGCAGTGCCTCCTGAGGGTCTTCGTCCATATAGATATTCACCAGATTCATATAGATAGGAGGCAGACTCTCCGTATAGCCCTCTTGCTCCATGCGGTGGATGACCTCCCAAAAACAACGCTTGGCACTCTCCTTATTACCACTGTACCGATAGATATGTCCCATCATATTGATAGCCATATACATCTCCTTGTCAAGCTTGCGCTCGGTGAGTTCCTTAGACAATTGGGTAGCAAGCTTATAGGCCTCGAAGATGCGCTGACGGTTGAGTTGGAATACAATCTCATTACAGCGCTGGGTATAATAGGCATGAAGGTCGTCTTGCTGGAGCAGATAGTCTTCCAGATTCTTTACAGCGACAAAGAAACGGGCACTGTCGCCATCGTTGAAAGCATGGTTCAGCGAATCGCGCAGTGTATGATACTCTGCCGATTCTTTATAGTCTGGAGCATCTGCAGCCTCTGCCGGAGTGCCCAGCAGGAGAAAGCCGAAAAGACCTCCAAGAATGCGTTGATATATTCTTTTCATCTGTCTACAGATTAACCTTCATTTCCTTTCCGCTATAGGTCACAGAGACGGAAGGTTTCGGTGTGAAGGTGAGTTCCTGAGCCTTGTCTTTGGTGACATAGACAATATGGAACTGACGATTTTTCAACATACCATTGAACGAACCGTTACACTTACCCAAGGTAAGGGTCTTGGCGGCATCGTTATAGGTGATGTCGATAGTGGCATACTTTCCCTTCTCGTAGTTGTAGTTGGTGCCCTCGTCCTCATAGAGCTGGAACTGACCATCGCGGCCGGCATAGACATAGAGGGTGATGACATCGGCAGGACGCTCGTTGCTGTACTGCATCTCCGGGCCAAAGGGAATGATGCTACCCTCGCGGACAAAGACGGGGATACGCTCGTAAGGAGCATCAACGACGAGGCGCTGTCCTCCCTGAATATATTCGCCAGTATAGAGGTCGTACCATCCAGAAGCCTTGGGGAAGTAGACGGAACGGTTGCGAGCCTTGTAATAGCCTACGGGACAAGCCATCAGGGCAGGACCAAACATCCACTGGTCCTTGATATTCTCTACTTCGCGGTCGCCGTTAAAGTCCATAATGAGACCGCGCATCATGGTGTAGTCTTTCAGATGTACCCAACCAGCCATTGAGTAGAGGTAAGGCATCAGACGATAGCGCAACTTGTCGTAATAGACAAACGACTGATAGCAGGGATGATTGTCTGGTGCAAGGTTCCAAATCTCGCGCGTGGGCCACTGACCGTGTACGCGGAACAGGGGGATGAAGGCACCAAACTGGCTCCAGCGAGCCTGCAGCTCACGCCACTCTTTCAGGTCCTCGCTCTCCACGCCTGTCTTCTCGTAATCCTGCTGGGCCTTCACATAACGGTTCTCCACACAGAATCCACCCTGATCCATTCCCCAGAAGGGCAGACCAGACATCGAGTAGTTGAGACCTGCCGTCATCTGGGCACGCATATCCTCCCAACGAGTACCAATATCACCCGACCAGGTAGCGGTAGAGTAGCGCTGTTCGCCAGCAAAGCCGCTACGGGTTAGCAGGAAGACACGCTGATTGGGAGCCACACTGCGCTGACCGTTATAGATGGCATCTGCATTGACGATGCTATAGGCATTGAAATACTCTGTGGCAGTACCCAAGGCGGTAGGACCACTAAGGGCTTTGCGATACCACATGGGGGTACAGTCGCGGACATTGGGCTCAGAGGCATCCATCCACCAGGCATCAATACCATGCTTATACTTAGTAAAGAGGTTCTCGTCCATCTGGCGCCAGAACATCTTACGGGCTCCGGCATCATAGGCATCGTAGAACGAACCCACATAGCCGGGACCTACCCAGTCGTGAATATCGTCAACCACAGCCTGATGATACATCCAGCCTTTTTTGTCTATCTCCTTGTAGTTGGCCGTATTGCAATAGAACTTGGGCCATACCGAAATCATGAAGCGGCCACCCATTGCATGAACCGAGTCGAGCATAGCCTGAGGATTGGGATAGCGCGAAGCCTCAAACTGGTGGGAACCCCACTGATCCTCTTTCCAGTAGTTCCAGTCCTGTACGATATTGTCGATAGGAATCCGGCGCTTGCGGAACTCAGAGAGCGTCTCCTCAATCTCACCAGAAGTCTTATAGCGCTCGCGACTCTGCCAGAATCCCAGCACCCACTTGGGATAGACAGGAGCCTTACCTGTCAGTGTGCGATAGCCAGAGATAATCTCGTCGGCATTCTTTCCGGCAATGAAGTAATAATCCATATCCTTGGCCATCTCGCTCCAGACACTAAGCTGACCACGCTCCTCTGCCCTACGGGGAGCAGATACGCGCAGACCACAGTAGGCCTCACCACCATCGGGCTGCCACTCGATGCGAAGCTGGACTTTCTTGCCCATCGCCAACTCGGTGGAGAACTTGTAGGTATTGGGATTCCACGCTGTACGCCAACGCTCGCGTACAACCTCCTTGCCATCGATATAGACTTTTACATAACCCGAATAGTAGAGGATAAACTGATAAAGGCAAAGTCCACTGGCACAGCACTTTGGCTCGATAAAGCCTTCATACGTCACATGGGCTCCCTGCAGATTGAATCCCTTGGGCAGATTCTTGATTCCTCCGTTATCGGTAGCTACAGCAAGCTTGGAAGTCATGGGGAAGCCATACTCATAGTAGATAGAATCCTCGTCGCGGACCATACGCTTGCCCTGCTTGTCGGTATAGATGCCAGTAAGATGGCCCGCCCTACCCTGCTTGTCGTACAACTTGAAGGCACGATTCAGCTGCAGATAGTCATCGGGATTACCCCAGCGGCAATAGCTATACGAATCCCACAACAGGCCATAATTCTTGTTGGAAAGCACAAAAGGCACGCTGACCTTAGTATTATACTGGAACAGGTCTTCATTCTTTCCCTTCATATTCAACTCCTCAGACTGGTGCTGCCCCAAGCCATAGAAAGCCTCATCGTCGGGGCTGTCGAAGAGCATACGCCACGTGAGTCCATGGCGATGGGACTCGGGAACCTTGGTCCCATCGACACCCATCTCCCTATCGGGAACACGGAAGGGCTTGAAGGTTTTCCCGTTCTCGGCTTCCTGCAACATTTTCTTACCATTGCCGTCGAAGAAGGTAATAGCACCCGTCTCCTTATCTACACGGGCTTCGACATGGGCAGCCTTGACGGATACTTTGTCGCCGTCCGTCACCGTAAATTGGGGTTGAGCCGTCTGTGGGACGATGATCAAACTTTGCTTCTCAGGTAACTTTGTCTCCGACGTTGCCTGCACACGGATGATGTGGTCGTTCACCACCTGTAAACGCACCAACTGGGCACCTCCTGCCTTTACTTTTTTTACAGGAATGGTTACATACTGGCCTTCCACCGTATAGTCTGCAGCCATCAGCGTCAGAGCTACCAAGGAAAGCATTCCTGTCATGATTGTCTTCATAATCTTCATTGTGTACTTTATTTATTGTTTAAGTTTTCAGCGTGTGCAAAGGTACGAATAATCTGCCAAATGGAGCGTCACAAAATGTTATCAATCACGATTTGTTTCGTTTTTATTTTTGTTTTTATACTCAGAAGGCATTACTCCATACATCTCCTTGAAATATTTGGAGAGGTAGCGCGGATTGTTAAATCCTACCTTATAAGCCACTTCGGCCACCGTCAACTGGCTCTTGCTCAACAGCTGCTCCGCATGGCGCAAGCGGATTTGGCGGATAAACTCAGACGGTGTCATATCCGTGATAGCTGTCAACTTTTTATAAAGGTGTACACGCGACATGCCCAACTGCTCTGCCATCGTTTCAACACTGATATCTGCATTGTCGAGATTGTTCTCAACATAGTCGGTAGCTGCCTTGACCAGCTTCTCGTCCAGACTGACAATCTCCAACTCGCGAATCTGGGGTTTCAGTTTAGTCTTTATCTGGTTATTCTCTGCCAACTTGGATACTTCTTCCAACAGGGATTCCACCTGATTGAACACCTGTTGCTGTTGCTCATAGCGCTGCTCGTCGGTCTCGCGCTGCATCATCGCATTAAGACTGTCAAAGGCCTGGCGGAAAGGAATGCGCAGTTCCTCATTGAACGTATCGGCAAACTTCTGCTTAACCTCGTCAATACGGTGAGTGTTTTCCTGTTCCATCTTCAACTTCTCAAGACGCAACTTCTCCTGACTACGGCGATATAGCCAATAGACCACAGAGGCTGCTACCATCATATACAGGAGCCACATCCACCACGACCGATACCAAGGAGACGCAATGGTGATAGGCAACTGTATTTCCGTCTGGCCCATGATGCCGTCGTTCTCCAACATCCTGACACACAAGGTATAGCTGCCAGAAGGCAATCCCATATAGGTAATGTCAGAATTTGCATCCTCCGTATAGTGCCAATGATTGTTGGCCCCATGCAGTCGATAAGCAAACCGGGCGCGATTGTGCACCTCCCCGCTATTGGAGCAGAGTTGAATCGTGAACATATTCTCGGAATAGTCCAATTGAAGTTTGTCGCCAACATTCCGGTAAGTGCCATCCGACATACGGACTCCGCTGAACACAGGAATCTCCTTGAGCGACCTTTCAGTGGTCAACGACTGCGGATTGATGATGTCAATCCCCTCGTGTCCGCCTACAACAATACGTCCATCAGGGGCAATCACCACAGAACGCTGATTAAACGGGCCGTCCTGTAAGCCGTCGCGATTATTATAACTACGCACCATGAAAGTCCAGCGGTTGCTTTCTCCGCGCTGCGGGATGACATTGGAAATACCATGCTCTGTTACAATCCACATACCATGATAGCGGTCTTCGACAATACCGTTCACCGTCGAACCCACCAAACCTGACTTCATATCCAACAGATAAGTAGCCTTTGTAGACGGATCGCAGACAGTGGCTCCCGACGCAGCCCCCTGCCAGATCAGTCCGCGACTGTCCTGCACAACAGAAATGGAAGAAGGAGTGACGGGGATATCATTGGATTGTTCCTCTATCCGCAAGTTCTTTATCTCCAGCGTATGCGTATTCACCAAGGAGTAGAACTCGCTGTGCGCCACCAGCAGCATACTGTCCTTGGCCTGCTGGATAGAGGATATGTAGTTGCTGGGGAGTTTCGAGTTGTCCGTATTCAGGGTGGCAAACTTTCCCGTTTCACGATCTAAACGCTGCAAGCCACCTCCTAACGTTCCTATCCAGACATTGCCGTCGGCATCCTCGCTGATGGCCCACACACTGTTATTTGCCAAACCATCGGGTTTACCATCGGCCTTAAACGTGACAAATTTTCCGTCTCTATAGCGAATGAGTCCTCCTTCGTAGGTTCCAAACCACAGCGTTCCGTCACTGGCTTTCAGGCTGCTCACTATGATGTTGGAACCCAAGCCGCTGTTCTCCTTATTATATATAGTACGTGTACCGGTCTGACTATTATAGTACACGATACCGTCGTCATTGGTACCTGCCCATAAGGCGCCGCTCTGGTCCACGCAGACTGTGTTGACATTGCCTAAGTCCACATGTTTAAAGTTAAACAAGTTGTCCGTATAATAGTTGACACCATTCATATAGGTGGCAATCCACATCCGGCCCAACTGGTCACGATAAATCCTGCGCAAGGTATTATCACTAATCGTCGTCTCATCGTTCTTTACCGGCAAATACTGGAACATCTGACGCTTCTTCGTGTCTACGACACAAAGTCCCTCATGGTCGGTGGCAAACCAAAGCCTCCCATGACGGTCGGTCACCACATCCCATATCATCAGATCACGTGGTGTCTGGGAGATACCCAGCAGTTGAAGTGCTTCATTTGCAGAAGTGTGCCAGCGTCCCGTTCTACGGAGGTAGACATAGGCATCTCCATCGGTTAGCACCCATATATTCTTACTGTCATCGACATGCAGAGTGTAACCGGCATTCTTAGGAGCCGACAGCTGGCGCAGCCTGCTGCTCTTCCACGAAATACGGACATCGCCCGTATGGAAACATACAAGGTCGCCATTGTTTGACACCATCACCAGACTGTTTCCTGATTCCTCAAAATCACTCACTCCAAAATCGTTGCGCACCTCCTGCGGCCCTGCTCCAAAGTCGAAACGACGCGTCCTCCCAGTGCGGGAATTCAAGAACCACATTCCCTGATCGTAGGTCTTGATCCAGAAATTCTTTTTCTTGTCTATATACAAACGCTCTATCGCACCTTGTACACCATACTTACTCAACCACCGCTCAGGGTGACGGTCGCAGCTCTCATCCAAAGGATTGAATATAGAATACTGGGTACCATGCCGCAACCAGAGATTTTTATCAGGTCCCTCCTGGACATCGTCGACAAAACTTTTCAGCAGTGTTGTCGTATCCCTGTTCTGCGAATAATAAGTGCGAATACGGTAGCCGTCATAGCGGTTCAGTCCATAGGGAGTACCTATCCAAACAAATCCTCTTGAATCGCGGAATATGCAATTGGTCTGGGTATTCGACAGCCCGTCACGAGTGTCCAGCCTGCGGAACTTCATGTCAGAATCCATTGCCTGAATGGATGCAACAGCAAACAGAAACCAAAGAATGAGTACTCTTCTCATGGGCACTTACTCCTCGTCCATCATTACTGCTTCCTCGATCTCTATCTCCGGCTCCATAGGCAGGGTCATCACAATGACAGTACCACCGCCAGGATTATCCTCCAGGCGAATCGTACCCTCATGGGCTACAATGATTTCTTTCACCTTATCCAGCCCAATACCTTCGCTGCCCACCATAGGCTCAAAGGCGGTCGCCTTGAATTCATCACGAATGCCTATTCCATTGTCAGCTACCTGAATGACCGCATGGTTGTTGTCGCCCTTCCCTAAATTGACCGTTATCTGGCAATTGCCAGGAGAGAATCTCACAGAGTTCCCCAAAAGGATATTCATGGCAACAGCCAACTGCTCATGGTCTATCTTCACCATCAGTTCCTTTTCCAGCGAACGGCAACTTAGCTTAGCTTTCTGGCCTCCCTCGGTTGCTGAGAAAGTTTTACATATAGATTTAATGGTCGATACCAGGTCTTCTTCTTTCCGATTCAACACCAGTTTCTCATGCTGCTCTTCACTGACAGGGTCAGGAACACCAAAGGCCGACTTTTCCTTTGCCATCTGGACGCGCATCTCGCTCATCCAGTGTTGTTTCTCGGTCTCACGACGCAGGCTTTCTGCCTCCAACAGCTGATGCTGACGCTTTAAGAACCAGCGGTGCCACCACCATGCTGCCAGTGCAATAAGCAGCATGTATAGGAGAATCATCCAACGTGTTCGCCACAAAGCAGGTTGGATGGTAATCTCCAGCGTACTTTCTTCCTCACCAAAGGTACCGTCATCGTTGAGCATACGGACATGAAGGGTATAACTGCCGGCACGAAGCGAGTTGTAAGTGATATTGGGGTTCAGTTCCGAGGTCTTCACCCAGTTCTCGTTGAAGCCTTCCAACCGATAGACAAAGCGCTTACCGTTGTTGATATTGCCCGCATCACTGGCCAGTTGTATCGTGAACTGGTCGTTATACTTTAGTGTTATCTCCCGACAGTAGTCCAATGCCTCATCCAGAATGACTCGTCCATCAATCTCCCTACCTACGGGCACATCTTCATCGAACAGTTGCAGACCGCTAAAGACCGGGCGCTCCTTGCTCTTGACATTCGATAAGGCCTTGGGATTGATAATATCCAAGCCGCCCTGACCGCCAATCAGGATTAAGCCTTCGCGAGTCAGATAGGTGGAACGCTGATTATATGTCTCTTGTTGCAGTCCGTCACGATTATTATAGCTGCGCACCGTAAAATGCCAGGTTCCATCCTCCTGACGCTCTGGCAGCACCTTGGAGACACCATGATCGGTCACAACCCACATCGTGTGCTCCTGATCCTCTATAATGGAATTGATGCTGGAGCCATACAGTCCGTCGGTCATATCCAAAAGCCTTGTCTTCTTGGTCAGCTGGTCATATACCGCAGCACCAGATGCCGACCCTTGCCAGATCAATCCGCGTGAATCCTCAATGACACAGTTGGTAGAACCCATATTGTTGGGCAGATTGTTAAGATCAGGCAATACGCGATTGGCCAGCTTTCCTGTCACGGGGTTGACGAAGCACCAGAACCAGCTCGTTCCTACCATCAGCCAGCCTTTTTTTATCCACCATACGCTGGTCAGATAATTGCTGGGCAGGCCACTGTTTTCTGTATTCCAAGTGCGGAATTTGCCTGTCTTCAAGTCAAGCATCTGAATACCTCCGCCCAGTGTGCCTATCCAGATACGATGCCACTTGTCTTCTGTCACGCTCCAGACATTATTGGTGGAAAGTCCTTTGGGGTCGCCCGTCGACCGCCAGTTGACAATAGTAGCCTGCCGCGGGTCTGTCTTTGAGGGGATACAGCGTATCAGTCCACCATTATAAGAACCAAACCAAATGCTCCCGTCGCTGGCCAGACAGCTGCCCACCATGATGTTACCCAGCATAGGGCTGTTGTCCTTGGTATAGTGATTCACTATCTCATTAGCCTTCGGGTCGTAAACAAAGATTCCGTCTGTATTGCTGCCCAGCCAATAGTAGCCGTGCTTGTCCTCCACCACGGTATTGATGTCGCCCAATTCCAGATTGGCAATGCTGGCCAAGCCCTCCTTAAACTCGTTCACACCATTTTTATAGGTAGAGATCCATACCAATCCGAGATCGTCGACATAAATCTGGCGAGGCGTATTGTCACTGATCGTGGATTCATCAAACTTATTGTTCAGGAACTGGCGAACCTCTTTATCCTTACGGTCAATGACAAATATTCCCATGTGGTCGGTAGCCACCCACATACGGTTCTTGTGGTCTATCTTGACATCCCATACCTGCAAGCCTTCGGGCAGTCCCTCGATCCCCTGCGACAGCATCAGTTCGCGGACCGTTGAGTACCAGCGGTTTTCCTTCTTGACATAGATAAAGGTATAGTGCTCCGCCACCACATACAGGTTTTCTTCTTTGTCTATCAACAACTTGTAGTTCTGGCTCTCCAAGACACCATGCTCGTGCATCCAGGAGTTCTCCCACTCTATCTCACCTGTTTTACCATTCAGGCAAAGCAGTTCGCCTGTATAAGTCATAATCACCAGTCCTGTAGGATAGTCTGTCATGGCTGCTATCCCATAGTGCTCCTTGATCTGGTTTTTCCCATATCCCATCCGAAACTCAGTTGTCTTCTTGGTCTTGGTGTTATAGTAGAAGATACCTTCCTCATAGAACTTAATCCAATAGTTTTTGTCATGGTCAATATAGACTCGCTCGACGGCATTGCGGCCCGGAAGAAACTTATCCACCACCCGGGACACATTGCGCTCGAACTTCTCCGTCACCGGATCGTACACACAGTAGTTCATTCCCTGCTTCAGCCACAGATGACCCTCGGCATCCTCCATAATCTGGTCGGTATAGTTGTCGCGCATCGTCGTTGTATCGCGCATACTCGAGAAGAAAGCCTTCACACGATAGCCGTCATAACGGTTCAGACCATAGGAGGTTCCTATCCAGACATAACCATGACTATCGCGAAACACGCAGTTCACCTGCGAGTTCGACAATCCGTTGCGCGTGTCCAGCCGGCGGAACTTTACATCAGGAATGGCTGCCTCTACGATGATTGAAACCAGCAGGAAGGGAAGTATCAGTAATAATTTTCGTATCATTGAGCAGTACTATTTACAATTTGTATTCTGCAAAGATAGCACATTTCCATGAAATGACCAAACAAAAACAAAGAAAAAAGTCTCTCGATGACCCGAGAGACTTTTCTATTGTTGAATTGACTAGAAATCAATCGTCAAGCACGATGGGCTTGTACTTCGGTACCAATGCCTTCATGATGCACCAACCGATGAGGTAAGCGACAGCACAGATACAGAATACAACCATATAGGCTGCAGGCTTCCCGTCGAATCCGAAGAACGAGAATGCTCCGCCCTGACCGTCAGCCCAGGTGAAGAACATACCCGAGCCCTTATTGATGAGGAACGAGCCCACGCCACCGGCCATAGAGCCAATACCCGTGATGGTGCCGATAGTTGACTTGGGGAACATGTCGCCGACTGTCGAGAAGATGTTTGCCGACCACGACTGGTGTCCGGCACCCAACAGACCTATCAGGATAGCAGGCCACCAGGCGCTATAGGTTCCCAACGGCTGTGCAAACAGTCCCAGCACGGGGAAACAGGCAAAGATCAGCATGGCGCGCATACGTCCTGCATAAGGATTCATACCATATTTCTCAACAAAGATCTTGGGCAGATAGCCGCCTCCAATAGAAAGAATGGTACAGATAGCATAGAGCGTGAAGATGAGCGCAATACCCATAGCCGAGTCCGAGGTATAGCCATACTGGTCACTGAAGTAGGCAGGAGCCCAGAACAGGAAGAACCACCATACACCATCCGTCATGAACTTACCCACGATGAACGACCAGGTCTGCTTATAGGTGAAGCACTGCCAGAAGGGGATGGTCTTCTCCTCCTTGGCCATCCCCCTAAACAGGGGGACTGAGGGGGTCTGCTTGCCCATCCCCCTAAACAGGGGGACTGAGGGGGTCTGCTTGTCCTGCTCAATATAGTTCAGCTCGGCCTGGTTCACCTGCTTGTTCTTGGCTGGCTTCTCATAAGCCCATATCCAGAGAGCCATCCAGATATAACCGAGCGCACCGATGATGACGAAAGCCATCTCCCAGCCCCATGCACGAGCGAGCAAGGGGATAGTGGCGGGAGCAGCCAAGGCACCGACGGAGGCGCCGCTGTTGAAGATAGAGGTTGCAAAGGCACGGTCTTTCTTGGGGAAATACTCTGCCGTCACCTTAATGGCAGCAGGGAAGTTACCGGCCTCACCCAAAGCCAGGATCATACGGCACGAGAGGAACAGCCACACGGAGATAGTTGCAATGGCCACAGCAGCATCGCTGCCAGCCTGTACCATACGAAGGGCCTCGATGCTGTCGTAGCCTTCGATATTCATGGCCACCCATCCGCAGCCGGCATGCATCACAGCACCCGTAGACCACACGAAGATGGCAATGAGATAGCCCTTCTTTGTGCCCATCCAGTCGATGAACTTACCTGCAAAGAGGTTGGCAATGGCATAGAAGATAGAGAACCATCCGGTGATGGTACCATAGTCATTATCGTTCCAGTGGAACTCGGGAGCGATAAAGTCCTTCCAAGTGAGCGACAAGACCTGACGGTCCATATAGTTGACAGTAGTTGCCAAGAAAAGCAACGCACAGATGACCCAACGCCAGTTGGACATTTTGGTTGTTTGAATAGGAGCCATGGGATTTACTATTTACAGATTTACTATTTTTCGATTTACCACTAACTATTTGATGTCAATAACGGGGATATTGTCCTTGTCGTTATAATAAAGGTTCTCACCGGCCATGCCCCAGATAAAGGTATAGTAGTAGGTACCGGCAGCAGCGTGCATGCTCCATTCGGGCGACATGATAGCCTGCTCGTTGTGCAGCCATACCACACGGCTCTCCTGCGGCTCGCCCATCATGTGGGCAATGGTCTGCTCCTGAGGCAGGTTGAAGTAGTAGTATGCCTCAATACGACGGCCATGAGTATGGGGAGGCATCGTGTTCCAGGCAGCACCGGGATTCAGCTGAGTGAGACCCAGCTGCAGCTGGCAGGGACCTTCCTCCAGCACATCGTTCACAATGAGCTTATAGACGGTACGGTTGTTACACTCCTCCAACGAGCCTACGGGTCCCCAGACTGCGGCCTTCAACGAGCCCTTACGGCCGTCGAGGGTCACCCACTGCGTCTTGTAGTGCTGGTGGGCCGTAGCAGAGTTCAGGTAGAACTTGGCCGGATTCTTGGCATCCTTCGAACGGAAGAGCACCTCTTTGTTGACATCCTTGTCCTTTGCAATATGGCCGCGGCCAATGTATAAGGCTTCCTTCGGAGCCAGTGCATACTCCTTACCGTCCACGATGACAACGCCATCGCCGCCGCCACAGTTGACAACACCTAACTCACGGTTGTACAGGAAATACTTCTCCTTGATGTTGGGGTCCACATCCAGACCCAGTTCCAGGAAGTTCTCCAGCTTCAGGGTCTTGTTCACCGGCATAGCCCCGCCAAAGATGAAGCGGTCATAGTGTGAATAGGTGAGATGGATCTTGTCGGCCTCCATCACTTTCTCCATCACGAAACGATCGCGCAAGGTCTTCGTGTCGTAATGCTTTACATCTTCAGGATGACAGGCAGTCTGAAACTTCACGTCCTGCTGGGCTGATACGGATAATGCACTCATAATCATCAATAAACTTAAAACTTGTTTTTTCATCATTTTTATTCTATTGTTTACTTATTCTCAATTTTCAACTTTCAACTTTCAACTTTCAACTTCTCTTTATTCTCCTTGGCTATACGCTGGCGGTTCCAGACCACCATTCCGATAGTAAGCAGCGCGAGCACACCCGCTCCGACATACTCCAGATAGGCCACACACTTGTAGATGACCCAGCCGAAGAGCGACGAGGCAAAGTCTAATGCACCGCCCTCGAAGCCCTGCGGGATGTCGGCAGCCTTGTCGCCAGTCTGCTCGAACACGGTGTGGGCAGCCTGCGTGAAGGCAGGAGCCATATCGGTGACGAAGTACAGGCCGATGGCCAGTGCCACCAGACCGATGATAAACGTCTTCACCACGTTGCCTTTGGTGAAGGGCAGCACCATGGGGAACAGATAGAACATACCTGCCAGCGATGCCAGAGGCAGGAACTGGTTCCCCGGCAGCACGACTGCCAAGCCCAGTGCCACAGGTATCAACAGCAGGCTGACCACCAATGTAGTGGGATGACCGATGACCACTGCCGGCGACATGCCGATATAGACTTTCTTTCCGTTGAACTTCTGTTTCACCACCTCCTGGGTCTTCTCGGCAATGGGTTTCAGTCCTTCGATAAACAAGGATGTGATACGGGGAATCAGCTCCATCACAGCACCCATCGTCACTCCCAGGAACAGTACCTTTTTGATGTCCAGCTGTGCCAAGGCTCCTATCAGGCAGCCTACGATGACACCGAGAATCAGGGGCTCGCCCATCACGCCAAACTTCTTCTTCATGCCCTCGGCATCGATGTTCAGTTTCTCAAAGCCGGGAATCATGTCCAGCGCCTTACCGATAATCAGGGCAAAGGGCACAAAACTCTGGCAGAACGGCTGAGGAATGGAAATGCCCTGCCACTCCGGATAGTACTCCTGGAACTTGTCTGCCGTCAGGTCTGCCATCACCAGCGTAATGATGTAGCACACGATGGCGGCGAAATAGCCCCATGCCAACGACTCGCCCATCACAAAGTAGGCTACGGCCCCGATAAAGGCAAAATGCCAATAGTTCCACAAGTCGATGTTCACCGTACGCGTGCAGCCCGTAATCAGCAGCAAGAAGTTAACACCGAGGCAGATGGGGATAATCAGCGCACCCACGGCCGTGTTATAGGCCACAGCAGCGGCAGCGGGCCATCCCATGTCAAACACCTTCAACTGAAGGTCGTACAGCTGGGATATTTCACTCAGCGGTCCGCCGAAGTTGGTGGTCAGCAGGGCGGTCACGATGCCTAAGCCCACGAAACCGACACCAACATAAAGGCCGGACTTGAGCGAACGGCCGAACTTCAGGCCTATGCACAGGCCAATAATCGTAAACAGGATGGGCATCATCACCGATGCGCCCAAACTGATAATGTAACTGAAGACTTGTTCCATGTAGATTTGTATTGTTTTGTTTGTTTTAGCGTATTTGGCTGCGAAGGTACAAAAAAAAAACGGACCAACCAAACAATCAGTCCATTTTCTTTCAAGTTCTACGGAGCATCACTATTTCGTCACACAACTCACCCACTACTGTACGATGGGTAATCATAATGATGGTCATCTCCGGATATTTTTCGAAAAGCCGTGCAAAAAGCGTACGTTCTGTTTCCTCATCAAGGGCGGAGCTGATTTCATCCAGCAGCAGAACCTGCCCCTGACACAACAAACCACGGGCAATCGCTATGCGCTGGGCCTGCCCTTCGCTCAATCCATTGCCCCGCTCACCTAACATCGTATCAAGGCCGTCGGGCAACTGCTCGAAGACAAAGTCTGCACAGGCGTCATGCAGCACTTGGCGGAGCTCCGCATCAGTAGCATCCGGCTTGGCCAACAGTAGATTATAGCGAACGGTACCGGTCATCAGCGTGTTCCCCTGAGGAACATAGCGCAGACCTTCTGCCACGCTCACGCTGCCTTCCGTAGGGGCAATCAGCCCTAAGATCAATCTGAACAGCGTTGTCTTTCCTGCTCCCGTTTCGCCCATGATCGCCGTTTTGGACCCAGGCTTGAAATCGTGCGTGAAATGTTCCAATATGATACGGTGTCCGGCAGGATAGCGATAGCTCACATCGTCGAGAAGCACACCGGCAGCACCATTGGCATAGGGAGGCACCAATATGCCCGAATGAGAGTTCTCGCTCATCTCCTCTATCTCGTGCAGCCTGTCAATACTGGCAGAGGCATGTATCACGGTAGGCACCATGTTGAGCAACTGGAGGATGGGGTGCTGAATCATACCCACCAACTGCAGGAATGAAGTCATGGTGCCAAAGGTGATGGTACCATTGCGCAGGCCAAGTCCACCCCAGACAAAAGCCATCAAATAGCCTAAACCAAAAGCACAACCCATCAAGATTCTGGTAATGAGCGTAAACCGCGTCCTGCGCTTGACATTTCCACGCAACTGTTCTTGCATCGTATCGAGCCGCTCGGTCACCCACTGCTCACTGCCCAAGGTGCGCAATACGGCATTATACTCAGTACCCTCCTGCACATGCATCTGAATGCGACTTTCGTCGTTACGGATATCAAGCGTCATCTGGCGCAGCCTGCGAGCCACAAGTTTTCCAACGATGATAACCAATGGTGTGAGAACAATCAGGGCCCATGCCAGGCGCTCGTCAAACATGTGCATCAAGAAAAAGGCACCGCACAGCTGAATCGTCGTCACTATCATCTGCGGTATGGTGTCGGTAGCAACCTGGCTGACAGCCTCGATATCCTTGGCCAGTCGCGAGGTCACATCTCCCGAATGCAGCTCTCTGTCGTTAAACAACCTACGGCGGAACAAGCAACTGAACATACGGAGTCTCAACAAGTTTGTCTGGCGAATCTGGGCTATGGTCATCAAATAATAATAAAACTGACGTAGCAATACGCCTCCCACCACCGTTGCCACCAGACAAAGCACCATGTTGATGACATCATCGCCAGTACCGGTCCGAATCGTCTCATCGATGAAACGCTTGCTAAGCCACACCATCAGCAGGCCGAGTGACACCTGAGTGACACCCATCACGATACGCACCGCTACATTCAAGCGAATGCCCTTCATGCTCTGTCCTATCCACCTGACATAATTCATCCTGTCGATGGCTTATAGCAAGCGCTAACTATTATACTACTTATGCTATTCAATCCTCGATCACTCCGATTTTCTGCCACTCCTTCACAATGTTTTCTATATCGCGCCTGGCCGTATCGGGAGCTACATCATACTCTTCGCACATCCTGTCTGCCAGAGACTCGACAGTAAAATCAACCTGACTTTGAGCCTCGTTCCACAGCCATGCGGCCGTCTCATTAAGCGACAGCAACCGTCCGAAATCAATCGCATCGAGTCCTTCACCAACAATTGCATTCTCACCGCACACTTCGCGCAGTACAAATCCTTTCTTCTGTTTCATAATAATCGTCTGTATATTCCTAATATATATCTTCTTACCGGACGGAGCCGATACCATATCCGTGCAGCCCTCATCCAGTGTTTATCTTGCAGATTATAGCGTTTGCCACTGGGCTTCACCACATGAGTGGCTACAGCTTTGACATCTCCCTCGCCACAATGTTCGACTCCCGCTATATTGCCATCACCCATCAAGGTCAACTGACCGTTTTCACAACGAATCACCCGATGAACCACGTAGCGAGAGCCATCGACCCATGCCAGCACCACATCACCGACCTTAGGCGACGAAGGGCGCTGTAGGATAACACGGTCCCTGCCACCGACAATGAAGGGGAGCATGCTGTATCCATTCACTGGAAACGTGACGCTGTCAACTTCACCCACCATTCGGATGGCTTCTTGTATGATTACTTCGTCCTTCACTTTTCTTCTCGTACCTTGTTTTATTATGCTATCTCGCTCACACACAACTGTGCGGCAGCCTCGTCAGGAAGACAGTCCAAATGATGAACTGGAACATGAGTAGCCAGCAGATTCTCCGTCTGATGCAGTCCGTCGGCAATCGCTTTGTCCCAGCGTTTGCCGCTAATGCTCGGCACCAAAGCGGCATAAGCCTCAATCCCTTTGAGTCGACGAATCTTGTTATACGGAGCCTGACTCAACAATACGATGCCACGCAGCGGATAAGTGACATTCCGATAGCATGGTGTCTTGCCACTCCAGGGGGAGCCATATACCTCGGCCGTTCCATCCACTTGAATACGTACCACCGGGTTGTCATCGTTGACCAATTCCGTACCACTGATATATTGCAGCCACAGACGGGCATGGGTACTCTTGCCCGTACCACTCTTTCCTAAGAACATATAGGCTGCACCACGATAGCTTACTACTGCAGCATGAAACAATGCTGTCTGCAACGAAGCAGTAGCGAGGGCATACAGAACCATCAGTGCATTATCAATCGCCATCTTACGATGGTGGCCCGTCATAACAAGGCGAGCCTTACGATAATCGGCAGCGCTAATCAAATATCCCGCCGTCTGGTTCCACCAGCGAAACTCAAACACAGGTTCACCAGCTGGTGTCTTACCGCAGATAATCTCCTGCCCTTCTTCCTCTTGCCGCATCTCTTCGCTATAATCTACTGCCAAACCGTCTTCAACGGTCAGTTCAAAAACCGATGCAGGCTCCTGACAGGCAAAAGGCTCATAGTTAGCCATCAGCCCGAAATCGGATTCGTTTGCTGTCACGCCAAACACATGTCCTGCCACATTATAAAAGCATGTACGTCTTGTCATCTTATTTCTATTGATTATTTAATCTTGGAAATACACTTTCTTCACTCGGCCACTGACACTGGTCAGCACCTCATAAGGGATGGTGTCCAGCACATCGCTAAGAACGGTGACAGGCAGATGGTCTCCGAAGATTTCTACTGTATCACCCTCCTGACAGGGGATGTCCGTCACGTCTATCAAGGCAACATCCATGCAGATATTGCCCACATAGGGTGCCCGTTGTCCGTTGACCAGACAATAGCAGGCTCCCCGTCCTAAATGTCTGTTCAGTCCGTCGGCATAGCCTATGGGGATGGCGGCAATGACGGAGTCGCGCTTCAGGATGCCCTTGCGGCTGTATCCTACGGTCTCTTCCTTGGGAACCTTGCGCAACTGCAGGATAGTGGTCTTCAGAGTCGAAACATTGGCCAGCATGCGGTTGTCGCGCGGGTCTATACCATAGAGTCCTAAGCCCAACCGGCACATATCCAGCTGCCGCTCGGGGAAGTGCTCAATGCCCGCAGAATTGTCGATATGCCGTAGTATCTTGTGGTCGAAGGCTGCCTGCAACTGGCGGCTGGCACGGTCGAACTTCTCGAACTGCATCGAAGAGAAGCGGTCGAAATCGTCACTATCGGAGCCTACGAAGTGGCTGAATACCGAACGCGGTATGATGGCATTCTGCGACTTCAGTCTGCGTATCAGCTCGTCCATATCCCGCTCAGGGTCAAAGCCTAAACGGTGCATGCCCGTATCCAGTTTGATGTGTACCGGCCATCCCGTGATACCCTGTTTCTCGGCAGCATGGATGAGCGCATCCATCAGGCGGAACGAGTACACCTCAGGCTCCAAGTCATAGTCGAACATCGTCTTGAAAGCCGTCATCTCAGGATTCATGATCATGATGTTCTGCGTAATGCCGTTGCGGCGCAGGGTGACGCCCTCGTCGGCCACCGCTACAGCCAGATAGTCCACCCGATGATCCTGCAGTGTCTTCGACACTTCCACCGCACCGGCTCCATAGGCATCGGCCTTCACCATACATACCAGCTTCGTTTCCGGCTTCAGGAACGAGCGATAGTAGTTCAGGTTGTCGACTAATGCGTTGAGGTTCACCTCCAGAATGGTCTCGTGGACTTTCTGTTCCAACTGCTCGGTAATCCTGTCGAAACCGAAGGAGCGCGAGCCTTTGATAATCACAACCTCGTTCTGCAACTGGCGGAAGGTATCGCTTTGCAGGAAGTCCTCTGTCGTAGTGAAGAATTCCGTCGAGGGTAGATGGAAGACACCGGCCTGAGCCATCATGTGCGGTCCGATACCTATCAGTTTGGTGATGCCACGCGTTGTGCACAGCTTGTCCACCTCACCATAAAGTTCTGCGTCACTCTTGCCGCTCTGGTAGATGTCACTGAGTATCAGCGTACATTGGGTATGCTTTTTCCGCTCTTCGCGCTCTTCCCTTCGCTGCACAAAGTCGAGGGCGATATCGAGCGAGTTGATATCTGAGTTATATGAGTCGTTGATGAGCGTACATCCATGCTGTCCCTCTTTCACCTCCAGACGCATTGCTACAGGCTCCAGTCGTGCCATACGGTCAGCGAGCTGCTCCTGGGATACGCCTAAATAGCGTGCGGTAGCAGCCACTGCCAAGGAGCACTCAATGGAAGCCTCGTCATAGAAGGGCAGCTGATAGGTAGGCAACAACTCGTCGCGATGCCACCCAATCTTCTGGCCCTTGAAACCAGAACGGCGGATGCAGCGGCTCACCAGGTCGTCATCGGCATTATAGATGAGGACCTTCGCATCGTGAAACAGCTTCAGCTTTTCCATACATTTCTCCTCCAATGAGCGGAAGTTCTCCTGATGGGGAGCACCGATGGACGTCAGCACACCGATGGTGGGCTGGATGATATCGTGCAACGCCTCCATCTCGCCCAGCTGACTGATGCCTGCCTCGAAGAGTCCCACCTGAGTCTGCTCATTGAGCAACCACACCGATAGGGGCACGCCGATCTGGGAATTGTAGCTCTTGGGCGAACGGGTCACCACATAGTCGGGCGACAGCACCTGATAGAGCCATTCCTTGACCATCGTCTTGCCGTTGGAGCCCGTAATACCGATAATGGGGATGTCGAACTCGTCGCGATGGCGCTCTGCCAACCGTTGCAAGGCTTCCAGCGGCGAGGGCACCACGAGGAAGTTGGCGTCAGAGAGTGGAGAGTGGGAAGTGGAGAATGGAGAGTCCTTCTCCACTACAAAGTTACGAACTCCCCGGCGGTAGAGGTCTTCAATATAGCGGTGCCCGTCGTTTCGAGCTGTTTTCAATGCAAAAAAGAGCGTGCTTTCAGGGAAACAAAGCGAGCGGCTGTCCGTCAGCAACCAGCCTATTTGGGCATCGGCACTACCGATGCGACGCGCTCCGATGAGCGTGGTAATCTTTTCTATCGTGTAATTCATAGCGCGAAGGTAGTGTATTTTTTTCGTAATTCTGCTATTTTTAACATAGTTTTATCCATAAAAGCCCGATATTCTGCCCCCTCGGGGTTGAAGGGTTTGTGAGCTAACGCCTGTTTCAAGGGCTGCCATTCGGCAAGATACTGTTTGGCTTCTGCCGAGAAACAGGTGTCCACCAGCCGCTCCCAGATGTATTCCACTGCCTGATCGGAAGGATGCAGCATGTCGGAAGCATAGAACCGGTAGTCGCGCAGCTCGTCCATCACAATCTCGTAGGCCGGGAAGTAGGCTACCGTCCCTTGCTGGTCGGCAGCCTGAGCCTCGCCCACCACCTTGTCTGCCGCCAACAGAAGGGTTGCCTTTGACAGTTGGCTTTCGTGGTAGCCGTATTTCCGATAGCGGATGGGGCTCACCGTCAGCATCACCCTGACCGCAGCATTGCGCTGTCGCAACACGCCGACAGCCCGTCGCAGATAGTCCGCGCACTCGTCGACGGTCAGCGTCTCTTCCTGAAACAGGGCTGCGGGTCGCTTCTCGCAGTTATCCACTATCTCGCCCGTCTCCTTCAGCCGGTACACATGGTTCGTGCCCAGCGTCAGAAAAGCCGTCTTCGGCACCGCCTCGCAGCGCTCTATGGTATGCAGGATGCTGGCAGGATTATACATCGTGCCGTATGGGTTCAGCGTCACGGGGAATCCCTCGTCGCGGAAGCGCTGCCCGACACCTTGGGCAAAGCAGGAGCCCACGAAGAGCAGCTCCTCGCAGGGACCTATCTCGAAGTCCGCCTTCTTGATGTCTATCCTCGTCCTGAACTCCATCAGCTTCTGCTCACTTGTAGTCCCGTCTTCGAGAGCGTCATCTCCACAAAGCGGGCATTAGGGTTAGGCTGGGCGGCCTGAATGGTCTGCTTGATGCGGGCTGCTGCCTCGGGGTCCTTGGCCACCATATACAGATAGCCGCCACCGCCCGCACCAGGCAGCTTGTAGCCTAAGCACAGGTCGTCAACCATATCGGTAATCCTGCGCACACTGTCGGGATTGGTGCCGCTGTCTATCGCCTGGTTCTGCTGCCACGTCTTCCTGACGAGCAGGCCCATCTGTCGGAAGTCCTGCCGCTGAATGGCTTCATACATGTCCGTTGCGTGCGCCTTCATCTCGCGCAGCTGATGCAGCTCTCCGCTATGGTTCAGGAACATCCGGCGCACGATCTCTGCCAATATCTTCTTGGCCGTTCGCGTGATACCAGTATAATATAATAGGTGGCACTGCTGGTATTCCGGTTGGGTATAGACAGCATCAGGCAACCAGCGCACCAGCGGATTCTGGTCGAAGCCGCGAACCGTCTCCAGCAGTTTCACACCGCCCAGGACACCACCAAACTGGTCCTGCCATCCGCCACCAGTCGTCAGCAGTTGTTCCAGCACCAGCGTCCGCCGTCCTATCTCGTTCTTGTCCCATGCCAGCGAACAGAAGTCGCTGACAGCTCCCAAGACCGTCGAGGCCAGTATGCTCGAAGTGCCCAGTCCGCTGCCCGCCGGTATGGCAGAGAGTAGCGTCAGCTCGATGCCGCATCCGAAGTGCTCCAACTGAGCCCGCAGCGTGGAGAAGGTTTCCTGCGAGAAGTGAGGCAGGAACCCCGCCAGCGCCAGCGCCGCCTTGGGGATGGAGAACGGCGAGCCCACCTTGTTGTAGGCTGCCAGCTGTTCGTAGGTCTCTATCACCTCCATCGCCCCCAAGTCGATGCTGCGCAATACGATATGCGGTTCCTTGCAGGGTTTCACGTAGGTCTGCAGCGGAGGCTGACCGTTCAGCTCGATGGCAATATTCACCACCGCGCCCCCTTCCATCAGACAGTACGGCGGGGTGTCGGTCCAACCGCCGGCTAGGTCGATGCGTACCGGCGAGCGGCCCCAGACTATCTGGTCCTTATAGACGGAGCATCTCGGCAACTGCTTCTCTGCCAGCACACCCTCCGTCAGTCCCTCGCGCAACAAGGCGAAAGCCTGGTCACTACAGCCTCTGAACATGGCATCGTGGATACGCGTCATCAGCGGAGCCGACTCGGCGATGGGTGCCGGCATCGGCAACTGCATTTCGCTGAACTCGCGAGCGGCATCTTCCAAGTCGAGCTGGTAGAAGACGCTGTGCTGCCAGTTACGGGCCAGCGCGGGCCAGTTCTGTGCGCGGAAGCGTCGGCGCTGGTCGAAGAGCCTGCGCAGGTTGGCGACATTCGAGATATCTTCTGCCGACAGGTAGCCTACCGCCACGCTGTCCACCTCGTCCAGACTCTTCAGCGATACCACGTCTTCCACTACGGGAAATTGTTTCTTCTGCTGTTCCTTTCCAGCAAACTTGTCGTCTATATGATAGCGGCGCACACAATACTGTGTCTCACCTATAGGGATGATGTCCAGACACTGCCCGGGCTCCAGAGTCAGCGTCCAGTCGTTCTCGGGCACACCCGTCACGATGTTGTCGTGCGTCAGCGTCCAGTGCGCTCCTATGCAGCTGTTCTCTATCCATACGTTCGTATTCTGCTCCGTAAAATGATAGCGGGTCAGGGCGTTCTGGGTGAAAATGCTTGGGTGAGGCTTGCGGTCGTGGTGCATGATGTCGCGCTGGTCGTTCACCACATTCTGGATGGCCACCGTCGACGAAATCATCTCGCCCGACGTACCGTAGTGATAGAACTCACCGCCCGGCAGGGGTACGATGGCCACCGACAGCTCGTGCAGTTCCGCATCGTCGATGGTAGGATTCGTGCCTAACGTGCAGCCAAACTCCGAGTACAGGTCGTACTCTTTGAGTTGAGAGTTGAGAGTTGAGAGTTGAGAGTTGGGGTCGGCCATCGAGCGTTTCATGAGCAGCTTCACGGCCTTGTCACTCAGCAGCCAGATGCCGATATCCGTCAGGTAGAAATGGTCTTTCAGCAGCTCCGTCAACTGCTCCGTGCTGGGTTTCTGCAGCATCATCTTGAGCACGTTTGGCGTACGGCGGTCGCTCACGAACACCCCGTGGTCCTTGGCTATCGAGGCATCGAGCCACAAGCCGTAGCACACCACGTCGGCATCTGGTATCGCACCGATGCGCTCGGCAGCACGGATATACACGTCACCGCTCACAATCATCGTCGTCAGCCGCTTGGGAGCCTGCGCCATCATACGCTCATAGAGCGGCAGCTGCAGGTCGAGCAATGTCTGCGACAGCCGCTGGCCACGTTCCCATCTGAACACAGGTATCGGGGTCAGAATCTTTCCGCTGGGGGCATACGAGGGCAGGCGCCGGCTCTGTCCGCCGGCATGCAGGATGATGCAGCGCTCCCCTTGCAGCCAGTCCTTTGCCTGCTGGAGCAGCCACGTCGTTCCCCCACCCGACCCTAACTTATGGCCTATCGGGTCGTTCGTACAAAAGAATTCGTCGCGCGACAGTCCTGTCACATCATGAAAACATTCCACCAGATTGGGTGGCAGTGAGAGCAACTTTTTCATCTTTTTTTGCTTTTTGCTTGCAAAAGTAATAAAAATGCCCCTATCCGCCAAACTTTCCGAAGACATTTTCAGTCCAGAGCGTCCCGGAAAATCCTCTCGGTCTCCTGCACCCTCTCCCACGCGTCCATCTCCGAGTCCCATTCCTCCTGGAGTTCCGCCGGATACCAGTTGCTGTCATACTTCTCTCCAAACAGATAATGGTAGGAAGTGCCAAACGTTTCGCTGGCCAACCGTTCCTTCGCGTCACTCCACCAGTAGTCCTCAGGACACCCAAGAGCCTTATACAGGTCACCACATCGTCGGATTAGCAACTCATACTCCGTTTCCGAAATAACATCAGTCAGCCTCACCCGCTTGTTGTCAAACCTCACATCCATCCAGTCGTCAATATCCTTGTCCTCAATGAGGTTCGCCGTATAAGTCCAGACCTTTATCGCCCAAACGAAATGCCCGGTTTCGGCACAGAGGTCACCGATGTACATACCTTTCTGATACTTCCGCTTGCAGCTCGCAGCGCACCGGATGGGATGAATCTCACGATTCACCAACTGTCTCAGCAAACGGGCTTCAAGATGGGTCACCACACCATTGGGTAAGCATCTGCATACCCGATAGGGAATTTTTCTTCTCATCATAAGTGGTTCTAAAATCCTATTTTTGTTTTCTGACGGGGAACTTCAATGGGTAAGATGTCTTCAGGAGTCAGCTGCAGCAAATCCTGCTTGTTTTTAGGCTGTTGCCTGACGCAGCGAGTTGCATGCTGGATGTAAATACGCTCCATCTGATTAGCAACGAAACGGGCATTCCCCCATGTTTCCTGGTCACGCATCTTGTAGGCCTGAGCCAGCAAAGCACTATATTTCTCCCATGCCTTAGGAGTAAACTTGTATTCGTACTCATTCACTCTTCGGCGTGTTATCTCCAACAGTTCGTCGACCGTAAAGTCTGAAAACTCAAACTTGTTGGGAAAGCGGGAGTACAGCCCCGGATTACTGTCAAGCAGCTTCATCATCGGCTCCTTGTAGCCGCAGAGCACAACGGCTATGTCACGCTGTGATTCGTCTGCCAAAATGTTCATCAGCAACTGGATGACCAGCTTACCGGGATCATGATCGTGCTTTCCGTTGAGCAGATATGCTTCGTCAATCATTAAGGCTCCGCCTTTCGCCATCTCCAACACCTGCTTCAGCGACCTTTCTTCGTCGCCCCAAAGCGTTCCGATAAAGGTTCCCCGGTCGCAGACCACCACGTGGCCCTTGGATAGTGCCCCCGCCTGATGGAGCAGCGAACCGAATATCTTGCAGACTGTTGTTTTCCCCGTTCCCGGGCGACCAAGAAAGACACTGTGCAAGGACACTTCGTGCTGTCGGCAATGAGGAAACATTTCACGCATCATCTTATTGTAGTTGGTCAGGGCCACCAACTCGTCCATCCGGCGTTTGATGTCAGCACATCCCACTAACTTGTCCAGTTCCTCACGAGGGTTGGGAATGGGACGCAAGATCTCCACCTTGACACTGATATTCTGGTTTTGTTCGATTTCCCCATCAGGGAACAGAACATCATCTGCGCATGATGTGTCTTCTTCCTTGTCAGAATCCCATCCTTCACTTTCATCCGAATCAGACTCCGACTGTTCTTCACCAGAATCTTTGCCGAAGGGTTCCTCATATTCACGATGGATGAAATCGTTGAGCAGTTTCTCAAACTCGACATCTTCATCACTTGTTGACACAGGCTTATCGGTCTTTTCCATAACTGGCTCATTGTCCATGGTAGTATCCATGTCTTCTTGACCGAGTGTCGCTTCTCTGACAACTTTCACATAAGCCTTACAAGCTAGTTCGTCATCATCATTGGTTGGGATGGTCCTGTATCTCAACCTTTTGAGTTCATCTATCACCATGACGTTGTTGGCATCCCATAGCCTATATAATTCACAGGCATTGAGGATTTCGGCCTCAGTCAACAGCAAACCATAGACGTTGATATCAGGAGCAATGTTCTGAAGGCGGTCCTTCGCAAGTCGGACTGTTTCTTTCAGTTTCCATACCATACTGACACGAGGCTCCTGCTCATGGTCAAAAAGCATGGAACCGAGCGTATCAGATTCTTCATAGGCCCGTCTTTCGCTGTTTCCACAACAATCAAGACAGACTATCACAACGTTGGTATCGTTACAGTAGACGTAAACATCATTGTCTGACAGAAAGGGCGACAGTCCCTTACAGCGAGTAGAGTAGACGGTATAGTTAACCGCCATCGCATCCATAAATTTCCAGACAGTATCAGCTGTCTGGTATTTGAAATCATTGATCAGTCTATTTGTATTTCGCATCATCATCATCATTCAATCACATAAATAATTAAGGTATAAAGCCCTTGAATCAGGGCACAAGAGAAAGAACTGGCAAACGTATAAACATCTGCCAATAGCATAAATAGGGAATTTTCAGGAAATACCCTATCACAAACCCTCAACCTTTTTGTAGCAATATGTCAAAGAACTCCAACGAACGACAAGATACAATCTTCCCGTCGATTCACAGACTTGGTATTAACTTGGGTCATAGAACCGCTCGACATCGGGTTGTTTTCATCGCCATTTCGTTCATTCTTGTTGCTACAATTTGTTTATTTTGTGATAGAATTATGATTTTCGGCTGCAAAAATACACAAATCTTTCGACTACGCCAAGCGTTTTCAACTATTTTTCAGAAATATTTTTTGTGGTGATAGAAACTCTGTCCTATACGGCTCTATAAAAGGATACTCATTTGTGTAATTAGAAATAATTCCTTGCAATTATCGTTCTTATCTGTTTTGTCTTTTTTGTCACTTTTGACACATTTGGCAGATTGTTATCATAGTTTATCGCGTACCGCGTGGGCGCGCGTGCGGTACGCGAGGACTCCTTGAAAAAAATGTCAAATCTGCCAAATCTGCCAAAAATCGCAACACGTATATCTTTCAAACATAAATACACATACACTTAATACACTTAAATTTGAAAATATATGCGCGTACCATGTACGCGCGCGCGGTACGCGAGAAGAATTGGGAAATAGGTGTATCATGTGTATGTGTATTGTTTTTCTCAGTTAGCCTTTATTCAAAATGTCTGTTCATCACATGTAAGGACGGTGCAAGCCGAAGGCAATCAAACTTGTTTGAATTGCTGAGGCACAGCCCGCTCTCGCAGCTTATGGTTGCAAAGATACAAAAATTTTATCCGAAATGCAAGAAAAACCGCAAAAAAGTGCAAATAAACTGGCAAAAAAATACAGACCCATTTTGAGTTAACTCAAACCATCAATCGAGTTAACTCAAACGATGATTTGAGTTAACTCAACTGATTTCAGGCATTAACCCGCGATATCATGCTTAAATATTATCTATCGAAAAGCAAAGGCTCTCAGAAAAAAAATTAAGGGATGTGAGGATATTTATGTATATGTTTTTTTGAATATTGTTTTTTTATTCGTATATTTGCACACAAATAAGAAATTCCTGTAAGAGATGACGGCTAATGAGAGAAAATACCCGGTAGGCATACAAAATTTCGAGAAAATTCGAAAAGAAGGCTATGTCTATGTTGACAAAACCGAACAGATTTATAAACTGATAACGAAGGGATGTCCCTACTTCCTGAGCCGCCCGCGCAGGTTTGGCAAGTCACTACTGGTGTCTACGCTACAGGCTGTGTTCGAGGGCAGGAGAGAACTCTTTGAGGAGATCAAGCTTGAAAACGGTACCATACAGCCCCGACTGTTCATCGCTACCACCGATTGGAAATGGGAAAAACATCCCGTACTTCGATTCGACTTCAGCAAGGATCTGATGAACATCGGGCAATTAGACAACCTGATTGACGATGCCCTGTCAAACTATGAGCAGGAGTATGGTATCACGCCCAACAAGCCTGACGTCAATCTCAGAATGAGCAATCTGGTGATAACGGCTCATCGACAGACAGGGCATCAGGCAGTGGTACTGGTAGACGAATATGACAAACTGATGCTTCACCATGTGGGCGACAAGACACAGCAGGAAGCAGTACGCGCCAGATTCCAGAACCTCTTCAGCCCATTGAAAGACCTTGACGAGCATCTGCGCTTCATTTTCATTACAGGCATTACAAAATTCTCACAGATGGGCGTGTTCAGTACCCTCAACCAGTTGGACAACATATCGATGAAAGCCAACTATGATGCCATTTGTGGAATTACTGAGCAGGAAATGACAGAGGTCTTCGCTCAGGATATTAAGCAGTTGGCTGGCAATATGGGCATTACTACCGAAGAGATGTGGTCAGAACTGAAAGCGACTTACGACGGCTACCACTTCAGCAGCGGTATGACGGACATCTACAATCCATTCAGCCTGATGAGCGCCTTCAAGGCAGGCGAAATAGGCAATTATTGGTTCGAAAGTGCCACTCCCAGCGCTTTGATTGGCATCCTGAAGAAAATGCCATCAATTGAACTTACTGACATCGAAGGAAATAGCTATCCTGACAGCATGTTCAACCTATCGTTCGACACCTACGACTCGCCACTGCCCGTATTGTATCAGAGCGGCTATCTGACCATCAAGGACTATAGGCGGACAAACCGCATGAACATGTACAGGTTGGGGTTCCCCAACGCAGAAGTCCGCACGGGATTCGCCGACTGCCTCTATCAGGCTGTTATGCCTGTCAAAGGCATTGACAACAACAAGGCCGTATTCCTCAATGCCTACAACGATTTCTGGGAAGCCGGCGACCTGCCACAATTCATCGAAGCCATCAAGACCTTCTTTTCCGGCATACCCTACCATTTGGACAACCACAACGAGCACCACTATCACGCCCTGCTCTACACCCTGCTCACCGCCTTCGGAGCCGATGTCTCAGCAGAGGAATCGACAGCCCTGGGGCGTTCGGACATCGTACTTCGAATGCCCAAAGCCATCTACATTCTGGAAATCAAATACGACCAGCCTGCCAACACTGCCCTCCGGCAAATCGATGCCAAAAACTATGCGGGGAAATACCATTTAGACCATCGCCCCATCATCCCCGTAGCACTCTGCTTCTCCGGCGAGACAAGGAATATCGTGGAATGGAAGGCGGGGTGAATAATAGGAAAAAGTGAATAAACTAACTAAAAACATATGGAACTAAATACTTCTGACATTCTTCAGCTTATTGCTATCTTAAGTCTTGTAGCAGCTGTGGTATACGGTATTCTTAAGTTTACCTTAGACTTTATCCAAAGGGAATCCGTCAAACGTGAGAACTACTATAAGTCCTTTGACACGGTTGTAGCTCAATTGTCGTCTGATGTAAAGACCTCTCAGCTATCTGCTGCCATACTGATGAGAAGATACTTCAAAGAATTGGGAAACAAGAAACGTGCAGACCTGCATTTGGAGGCTATCAATGTGATTTCTTCTCTTCTAAAGGTTTTACCAACGGGTGTGTTCCAGAAGACACTTGGTGACGGATTAGCGTATGCCGTCAATCTCTCAAAAGTGGATTTACAAAATACCAATCTGCAAAACCTTTACTTAGGAAGGAAAGACAATATCAAAATACAGATGCAAGAAACAGATATGTTCATGTCCGACCTTTCGTATGCAAATCTTGATAATATTGACGGACAAGGCGCAGTGTTCATGAATAGTATCTTGTATCACGCCAGTATCAAGAACTGTGATTTTACTAATGCGAATTTCATTGGTGCCGACCTCTGCAACGCATATTTTAAAAACGTCACCCTCTACGAAGCCGATTTCACTAAGGCTACCAACTTACCGATAGAGTTTCAAGGACTACTTGACGAGAGCAATAAGTTCAAGTCGAAAGAACCGATAACAACACCTTCCACAAGACAAGAGGGAAAAATCATCTTCTTCAGCATGCCCGGCAACTTGAGCAAACAGGCAGAACTTATTACTAGAGACTATCGTGACTTCTTGGAGTCGAAAGGCTATAAAGTATTGTATTATGAAAAAGATGAATACCCTGAATTCGGACAGTTCAGCAAGATACGTCAAAGCATAACCAACTCATCAGCGATGATAGCTTTTGGCTTCAAGCAAATCTGCATCGAAAAGGGTATGCTGCATCCCAACACATCAAATGAAGTGGAGATACAGAACAAATATATGTCTACCCCATGGAACGAATTAGAGGTTGGCATGGGACTGATGAACAAACTGCCCATCCTGTTGGTCAAAGACAAAGATATAGACAGCGGTGTCTTTGACAGCAAACTCAGCGAAGCCTTTGTAGCCACAATTACCGCCGACTACAATAGTAGAGAACTGGAGTATAACCAAACTTTGAAGAATTGGTTGTCAGCATTTTGATTATTAAGCTAAACTTTTATTCCGCCAATTAATTTCCAGAGTATGAATATAAGAATTTTCGCGATAAGTGTCTTTTTTACGTTTTCTGTAGCAACTACGGCCCAGAACACAAATTTGTCTGCCTCTAAGCTATTTGACTTAGGGTTAAAGTATTACCATGGAGAAGGAGTTCAAAAAGATGACAAAAAGGCTTTTGACTATTTTTACAAGTCAGCCCAAAAGGGATATGCCGCCAGTCAGGATTGGCTGGGTGCTTTGTACGAATGGGGAGAAGGGACGAGCAAAAATGACGAACAGGCAGTTTTCTGGTACAAGAAAGCGGCAGAACAAGGGAACAGTGATGCCCAACACAGGTTGGCAAACATGTATTACAATGGAAAAGGTGTACAGAAAGACTATAAACAAGCCTATAACTGGTACTATAAAGCAGCCTGCCAGGGTGAAAAAAAGTCGCAACACGAACTCGGGAACCTTTATTATACCGGAAAAGGTGTTTCTAAAGATTTACAAAAGGCTGTTTTCTGGTATACAAAAGCTGCTGACCAAGGTTTGGCTGCTGCCCAGAATATACTTGGTGTACTTTACTACAATGGCGAGGGAGTCACCAGAAACCTTGCAACTGCCATTAGTTGGTATAAGAAAGCGGCAGAAAACGGATACTCATGGGGACAATACAATCTGGGGTACAAATATTATACTGGAGAAGGTGTCGAAAAGGATTACAGCCAGGCCGTAGCTTGGTTTAACAAAGCTGCAGAACAAGGATTAGTCAAGGCCCAATACATACTTGGAGTATGTTATGAAAAAGGAAGAGGTGTCACTGCGAATATCGAAACTGCCAATATATGGTATAAAAAGGCTGCTGAAGGTGGACATGACTGGGCTCAATATTATCTGGCACATAATTATAGCATGGGGGTAGGAATTGAGAAGAACATGACAGAAGCTGCCAAATGGTTTACAAAAGCTGCAGAACAGGGGATAGCTAATGCCCAAAACCGATTAGGCGTATTATATTACGACGGAGAAGGGGTACAGCAAGATGATGGCAAAGCAGTAGATTGGTTCAGAAAAGCAGCTGGGCAAAATCTTGACTGGGGACAGCATAATCTTGGTAGATGTTATGAAGAAGGTCGCGGCGTAACCCAAGACTACAAACAGGCATTTTATTGGTATACAAAAGCTGCAGAGCAAGGGAATACTTCCGCACAAAACAGAATTGGAAACTTTTACTATGGCGGTTATGGAGTTAACCAGGATTACGCCAAAGCTGCAGAATGGTACAAAAAAGCAGCAGAAAACGGGTACAGTTGGGGACAATATAATTTAGGCGACATGTATTATCAAGGTCTTGGCGTCAAGGAGGATACGAAGACGGCCATATATTGGTTTCAGAAATCAGCAGAACAAAACAATGCGAGTGCTGAAAAAATCCTTGGCGATATCTATATGAATGGCTATGATGCAGAACAAGATAAGGAGCAGGCTCTCAACTGGTATAAAAAAGCCGCAGAGCACGGCAACACAAATGCTATGGAGGCATTAGGAGCAGCCCAGTTACCCCAGAATGGCGAAAAAATCACTGAACAACAATTTAAAGATGCTATCTACTGGTATCAGATGGCAGCGGAAAAAGGTTCTTTGATGGCAGAAACCAACCTAGGTATTGTATACTATTATGGAGGGGGAGAAAAATATATCTCTCAGGGTAAATATTGGTTGACTAAAGCCGCCGAAAAGAATGAGAAGTATGCACAGGGTTGCTTGGCAGATCTCTATTATAATGAGGAAAAGAATTACGAGTTAGCTTATTATTGGGCTGATAAATCTGCTAATCAAGAGGTTCCAGCCTCAATAGAGCTACTTGCATTCATGTATTATTACGGGCACTATGTAAAAAAAGACTACAAGAAAGCATTCTCTCTCTTCAGCAAAGCCGCAGAAGAAGGAGTTGAGACTTCAAAAGAAGCACTCGGCATGATGTACCTCATGGGGCACGGATGTGACAAAGATTACAGCAAAGCCTTATCTATGCTTACAGCTAACCCCAAAATAAAAAGGAGGCGTTCCAACTACTATCTCGGATTGATTTATGAGAATGGCTATGGGGTAAATGTGGATATAGAGAAAGCTAGGATGTATTATGCTGAGGCAGTTAAAAACACGAATAAAGGAATGGAGGAGAGTGAAGCCCAAAAACTGCTGACAAAACTTAATAAAAAGTTATCAAAGGCAAAACCATCTATTGTTTGGGAGAATCTTGACACCAGCGTTGCGGAGCGTAACTATAGGCTAAAGGCGGGTGTCATCTCGAATACAAAAATACAAAGTCTATCAGTTTCACTAAATGGCGAGCTGTATAGAGGGATTAAGAAGGTTGCTGACGATGGATACTCTCAGAAAATAGACAATGAGCTGTATCTGGCTGAAGGAGATAACGAAATCACTATCGAGGTGACTAACGAAAATGGTAAGACTCTGGAGAAACGGACCGTAACTTATAACGCGCCAAAAGAAAACTATACAGGGAAAGAGGAAAGGCGCATAGCTCTGGTCATAGGAAATGCCAAATATAAAGACCCGGACAAAAGATTGCGCAATCCTGTCAACGATGCAAACGACATGGCAAAGAAACTCAAAAAACTTGGCTTTGATGTAATTCTGATTACAGATAACACATTTGAGGAGATGGATAAGACCATCGAAAGTCTGGGGGAGAAAGCAAAGGGATATGATGTTGCGCTTTTCTATTATGCCGGACATGGTGTAAGCCACAATGGGAACAACTATCTCATTCCTATTGATGCAGAGATTGACGACCCCACATCGCTGAAATATAAATGCACAAACGCAAGCTCTGTGCTTGACAAAATGGAATATGCTCATTGCAGGATGAAAATTGTCATCTTAGATGCTTGCAGGAACAATCCGTTTGCCAGAAAATGGCATAGAGGAATTAACGAGGGAGGACTGGCCAATATGGTTATTCCTAAGGGAACATTTATCGCCTACTCCACTTCACCAGGAGAGGTTGCTATGGATGGCAATCCAAATGACAGAAACAGTCCTTACACATCGGCACTGCTGGCTACATTGGATATTCCCAATCTGTCTATTTATGATTTTTTCCAGAACGTGGCTGAAAAGGTTTCCAAGCAGACCCATGAGAAGCAAATTCCGTGGATGTCGGGAACACTATTTGGCAGATTTGTTTTCAACAAAAAATAACTTATGCTTAGGTTTTATATTTCCTTTCTTATTTTAGCTTGCACGCTAAGTGCATTTGCCCAGAATGGGCATCCGCTTAGTAAAACTGACAATGACAATATAAACAAGATGGAAGGCTACATAGACTTCCAGCTGAAAACGGGTGAGCAGATACCTTTCTTCCTCGGACAGAACGTCAGTACATTGTCTTATTACAACACTTGGGAGGATTATATATCCGGCACAAGGTACAGAATAGATATTGACTTCCCAGAGCCAGCACACATCTATCTCATCAGTTCTGACAAGTCTAATCACATATTTCTAAACTACCCTGACCCAGTAGACACAAACTATGTTTCAGGCTGTAATACCAGCCATATTGTCTTGCCTGATAGTTCTTCTTGGTACGAAATGGACGAGGTTAAAGGGATAGACTATCTGTGTTTCCTATTTTCAAAGTATCCTATAGACATCAGACGAATTTTAGTGAAAATGGAAGAGGCCAAGGGTTCATTCTATGACAAGGTTGTCACAGGACTGGAAGGATTATCTTGCGAGAAAGATGATGTCAGATATGTAATGAATACCATCGGATTTAGTGCCAGGACTGACAGAACGATAACTCCTGTCTTTGTTGAAATAAAGCACAAATAAGCACTATGGCAAGAAAAACAGCAATATCAATACTTATTGCACTGGCAATGCTGCCCATAACGTATTGGGCATCTAATCGTCAGAACCCCATACCCTTTCTTGATGAGAAAAACATCATTTTAGTATATGAATATGCGACTAATATTTTTTCACCTACTGAGACCCATGAGATTGATTCTATATTATTAGTAAATATCAGCCACGACAGGACACTTGTTCCAGCTTACGACAATACTGGTTTTGTCGGCAATACCCCTATAACAGACCGAAAGAAACTAATAGAGATACTGGAATTTTTAAAGGCAGAAGACAGTTATAAATACATTCTGCTGGATGTGTTTTTTGGAAAAGACTATAAGACGGAACACGACAGTGCCCTGTTTGCACTTATTAAGTCTATGGACCGTATTGCCATACCATGCCATAGTGATGAGGATTTAGAAGATTCCACATTACTGGAGAAAGCAGGATATGCGGATTATTTCACGTCATTCGTAGAATCTGATTTTATGAAATACCCGTATATCGTTGGTAAAGAGGGGAAGAGCCTTCCCGTAAAAATGTATGAAGAGACTACAGGAAATTCCATTTCCTACAACGGATTAATATACCACGACGGAAACAGATTGGCAAGAAAATGCATTACTCTTACATACGACTTAATCATCAACGAGGCAATAAACGAAGACGGGACACCTAATTGGTATAATCTTGGAGCAGACCTTTTATATGACTCCATACATGGAACAGCACAAAAAGGAGGGGGACTGCTATATAAAGACCCCCAATTATCAAGAGACAAGTACATACTTATCGGCTCGTTTCAGCAAGAGGATATCCACAACACTATTGTAGGAGACCTTTCCGGCTCTATCATCAACTTCAATGCCTATCTCTCACTCTTAAATCACAGACATATCATCTCCCCGCTGTTTGTCTTCATATTGTTTGTTATTTTCCTTGTAGCCGCATTATTAGCTATTAGTCAGAAATCACTACTCTTACAAGCTCTTATATCAAAGCTCAGCAAAAAACATCAGACTGCAGTTGAGAAAGGCATAAAAAAATCATCCCTCGTTGTATCCATGATTGACTATACTGCTTTTTTCACCTTATTCTGCATCGTAACCTACACCTTATATCATGAGATTTATGACATATTCTATGCTGCCACAGTTTTCTCAGTCATCAAAAACTACCAACAAATATATAATGCTTTAAAAAAGATTCTACATATGATTAATAGTATCAAAAAGTCATTAGCCTCATGTCTGCTTTTAGCGTTAAGTATCACGCTTTGCAAGGGAGAAAAATATCAAGTCATGTCTGTCAATTCAGATAAAATATTAATCGGGAAAGAAAAAGCAGTTGTCGGCATGATGTTTGATGATAAAAAAGACAAAATTGTGTGGATCTCTCCACTACAAGCTTTTGTAGCAAGAAGTGTAGCAACAGGAAAGTATAGACGTTTCTTTCCCCCACAAAAACAAAGAAAATCCAAGGTTTCACATTTAAGCAGTCGAATTTTAAACGTCTCTCCTAATTCCAATTTAAACAGCAATGAGGATTACACTTCATACTATCTGTTAGATACCCTAAAACTTAAGGCATCTCAAAATTCGGACACAAATGTATGCGTAAAAGTAAAATATATAGCAAACAAAAAAGAAATAGTGAAGCCTGTAATGAGAGATAACGAATACATCATCCTTCCAAGAGACCTATTCGAGTCTTTATCTCTTGAACCGTTTTATATTGACATTACGGAAAAGGATACGGAAAGGGATTGGGAATATTACGTCTACCGAAATATTCTGATTGTTCCTTTCCCTTCAAAAATTGAACACGAAAAAAGTGTAATGTTACGCAAATAGCAGCAATCAGCTGTCTATGACAAGGATATTCACAAAGCGAGTGGACTTGTTGAAGAAACAGCCTACATACGTGGGCAGTTTCTATGCTATGCAGTAGCATGGGCGACCTACTATCCACGCAAGATCAAGGAATTGTTTATCTGTAAGCATTCGATATTACAGAGTCTTCAAAATGATTTCGGCAAGCCAGAATAATCTGTCCTCATATTTCATCCATCAAACATTAGACAACGAGTGCTACAACACTTTAATCAAACGTGAGTTCGACGCAAGCCTTATGTAATAAGTCTGCTTCTGTCGATGATTTCTATATTCATTTCAGGTTTCTTTGGCAGCAGGTTATAAGCAACAAGTCCGGCGAACAGGTTGGTGGCAAAGTTGTCGATGGAGCGGTGTCTGGTATGCTCAATCTGGCATACATTCTTCAGTTCGTCATTCACCGTCTCAATAACAGAGCGCTTCCGTAGCATGAGCTTGTCATAGAGGTTCATCAGCGAGTTTTTCATGTTCTTCTTGATCTTCGTGACCAAATGTATGTCGTCGACAAACAGCATCTCAAAGAGGTCCTGACTGATGTATCCCCTGTCGGCAAAGAGTTTTCCGAAGAGTTTCTCCGTGAAGCGGCTGTCCTTCAGCGGTGCCCTGTCATCCACATTGCCCGGCGTAAGCTGCCATTGTATGATTTCAGCCTTGTCATTGATGACCAGATGCAACTTGAAGCCATAGAACCATCCCATGGTACACTTGCCCTTGGCCGCCCAGCCCTTCATCGTCTTGTGCATGTGCATCCGCTTGATGTGGCACGACACCAACGGTGTGGAGTCTATGATGGAAATGCCCGTGCACTTGCCCAGGGCGCAGGTTTGAAGAAACAGCACCAGTATCGTCATCACCTCGCTGTCGGAAAGGCGGCACGGACGGTTGCGACACCGCTTGCCTGAGGTGTCAACCAAATGTATTGACACGGATTGTTCTATCAGTTTTTCGCATGTCTTTATAAATGTTTTTCCGTCGGGTCTGTTAATCAAACTATCAATAAGTTTATCCCAAACTCAGGCTAAATCAGAGTAGGATGTTTAATGATATAATGGTGAACCTGAGTATTTTTCACTTTGAGGCAGTTGCGATTACACATTTTGTGTAACACATTTTGCGTAATTCGAAATAATTGTGTATATATTGCTATTTGGCTGGAACCTGACAACGGTATGTCTCAACAAAGAAATCTACAAAAACACGGGGTTTTGTCACTTTTTGGGTGAAGAAAGACTTTTTTTGCAGAAAAAACATTAACTTTGCCGCAAAATAAATATTCTTACTAATGAGCATTCTTGAAAACAAGTCAATCTCGAAGAGACAGCTAAACGGCTTTTTTGCCGCATTCACACTCATAGCACTGTGCTTCGCACTATGGGGTTTTGCCAATAATGTAACCTCACCAATGGTGGGCGCCTTTTCCAAAATATTCCGCATGAGCACCAGCGAGGCAACCCTCGTGCCCGTAGTCTTCAACCTGGGATACTTCTGCATGGCGCTGCCCGCAGCGCTGTTCATCCAACGGTTCTCGTTCAAGTGGGGCGTACTGGTGGGGCTGGCGCTGTATGCGCTGGGGGCCTTCCTGTTCCTACCAGCCAAGATGGTGGGGTCGTTCATGCCGTTCCTCGGAGCTTACTTTGTGCTGACGTGCGGACTGTCGTTTCTGGAGACGAGTTGCAATCCGTATGTCTACTGCATGGGCAGCGAGAAGCGTGCCGTTCAGCGTCTGAACACGGCCCAGGCTTTCAATGCATTAGGATCGGTGGCAGGTATGCAGGTAGCCGTCTTTGTGCACCAGCGCCTGAACCCGTTGGAGAGTCATGTGAGGGCGCAGATGCCCCAACAGCAGTTTGACATCATCAAGGACCACGACCTAAACATTCTGATTGAGCCGTATATCTATATCGGTGCGATGGTGGTGCTGATCATGGTGGTGCTCTACTTGACCCGTGTGCCGCGTTACGATATGCCCGGCAATGGCAAGGACATCACGACAATACTGACGGAACTGTGGCATCGCAAGAACTATCGTGAGGGTGTCTTGGCCGAGTTCTTCTACGTGGGTGCGCAGGCAGCCTGCTGGATGTATATCATCATCTACGGCACGCGCATCTTTATTGCCGAGGGAATGACGGAACAGGAGGCGCAGGTGCTGTCGCAGAAGTTCAACATCGTAGCCATCGTCTTCTTTGCCTGCAGCCGCTTTATCTGCGCCTGGCTCATGAACTGGTTCTCGCCGGAGCGTATGCTGTCGACGATGGCGATACTGGGCATCTCGGCGCTGATGGGTGTCATCTTCCTGACCGACCGCAACGGCATCTACTGTCTGGTGACGGTGAGCATCTGTCTGTCGCTGATGTTCCCCACCATCTACGGTCTGGCACTACGCGGCATCGGTGAGAACATCAAGATAGCGGGTGCAGGACTGATTATGGCCATCCTGGGGGGATCGTTCTTCCCGCCCATTCAGGCCATCATCATTGAAAGTCATATCACGGTGTTGGGACTGCCCAGCACCAATCTGTCGTTTCTTATTCCGATGCTATGTCTGGCGATGGTTGGCTGGTATGCTCACCGCGCTTACGTAAGGCATTGTATCCGAGGAATAGAAGAATAAGCAACAGCACCGCATAGGCCGCATAGGCAATGGTCTCGGTGCGGTCGATGCTCTTGGGGAAGAAGCTCAGCACAACCTCGTGGTTGCCGGGCTTCACCTTCAGTGCACGTAGCACGTAGTCGACACGTCCCAGTTCCTGCTCAACGCCATCTACGGTTGCCGTCCAGCCAGGATAGTAGATTTCGGAGAACACCACGACTCCGCCCTTATCGGAGCTGACCTCATAGACCAGTTGGTTGGGCTCATACTTCTTCAGCGTGACGCGGCTCAGTGTGTCCTGAGCGGCGGCCTCGCCAAGGACTGCCTCGAACTTCCTGTCGGCTACTGCCTCATGGCGCAGCGGGAGTTGTCCCGTCATGTCGAGCTCCTGATTGGCATTGTCGACATAGTGCAGCTGATCAACCAGCCAGGCGTTGCCATAAGCATAGGGATTCTCGACGGGAACGGTCTGGCCGCCCTGCAAGGGGAGGATGAAGTACTTGGTGTTGAGCATGTTGAGCACGGGATAGAGGCTGTCGCCATTGACCCGGGTCATATCGCCGCCAGCATCGGCTACAGCACCATACAGACGTTGCATCTCGGGCTCGATATGAGCGTCGATGAGTTCCTGATAGCGGCGCAGTTTGGCAGCATGATAGCCTCCGATGCTCTTCAGGTAGTAGGAGGTCTCGTTCTCGTTGAAGGTCGAGGTGGCAAGGTTGAGCACACGGAAGTCGGGAGCCTTGTCCTGCAGGATATGGTCGATGGCTGCCGTCTTCTGGATGGGCTGCTCGCGCACGCTGGCAGAGACGAACATGCCGTCGTTGAGATAGCGCTTGTTGACCTGCCACATATCGACCAGACAGAGCACCACCAGACAGGCGGTCATCAGCTCGACACGTACCTTCTGATACTTATAGAGCAAGAGGAAGAGAGTGCCGATGACGATAATCCAGAACGAGCGCCAGCAGTCGGCAGTGAACACCGCCACGCGCATCTCGGTGAGATTCTGCACTAAGGGAGCGAGTTCCTCGGCAGGTATCTGACTCATGGCCTGCATTTCGCTCTGGCTGATATAGTCGGGGAAGAACAAGCGGGGCATCAGGGCGAAGAGCAGGCAGGCACCGGCAGTGAGCCCGAAGGAGGTGTAGAACCACTTGGCCTTGGTGGTCAACAGAGAAGGCTCGTCGATGAGCCGCTTCAGTGCGAGCATGGCCAGCAGAGGAATCGTAAACTCAGCAATCACCAGTATGGAAGCTACCGTACGGAACTTGGCATACAGCGGGATATAGTCGAGGAAGAAGTCGGTGAAGGGCATGAAATTGCGTCCCCACGACAACAGTACAGACAAAATGGTCACGGCCAAGAGCGCCCACTTCATGGGGCCCTTGACAATAAACAGCCCCAAGACGAAGAGCATGAGTACGAACGCTCCGACATACACAGGTCCTGCCGTCATGGGCTGCTCGCCCCAATACTGTCCAATCTGCTGATAGATGCTTAAATAGTTGTTGTCGGCATGCTTCATCGCCGTTGCGCTCTGCGCCATCGGCACCGAGGCACCGCCCTTGGTATTGGGGATGAGCAGCGTCCAAGTCTCGTCGATGCCATAGCTCCACTGCGTGATATAGTCGCGATCGAGTCCGCTGGAGGTCTGGTTCGCAGCATTCTCCTTCACCAGTTCACTCTTGCCGCGCATCGACTCCTGACCATAGAGCCACGTATGATAGAGGTTCGACAGGTTGATGCTGATGCCGATAGCGGCACCTGCCATGCAGACAGCAGTGGCCTTCAGCAGATGCGTGTAGCGCTTCTGACGGACATTCTCGATGACATAGGCAATGTACATGGCCAGAATGACGAACAGATAATAATAGGTCATCTGCACATGGTTGGCAAGCACCTCTAAAGCCGAGAACACCGCCGTGAGCACCAGTCCCCAGAGATAGCGTCCCTTGAACGCCAGCACCACTCCGGCAATCATCGGAGGCAGATAGGCCAGCGCCATCACCTTCCAGATATGTCCGGCAGCAATGATAATGAAGAAATAACTGGAGAACGCCCACACCACAGCACCGAGCATGGCCAGATACCACCGGAAGTCGAAGGCGCGCATGAGGATGTAGAAGCCTAACAGATAGACAAAGACATACCACACATTCTCTGGCAGCCACAGATGGTAGGCCTTCTCGACCTTGGTCAAGATGGCATTGCTATTGTAGGAAGGTGCCATCTGGTAGGTAGGCATACCTCCGAACAGGGCATTGGTCCACCGCGTGCGCTCGCCCGTACGCTGTTCGTACTCTGTCATCTCCTGACCTGCACCCCGTCCTGCCGACGAGTCGTGGCGATAAAGGATGCGCCCCTCAATATCTGCAGGGAAGAAGTAGGCAAACGAAATCACTGCAAATAATACTACTGCCAACACATCGGGCAGCCATACTTTCAGACTTTTCATCATACTTTATTTTATTTTTTGGGTGCAAAGATACGAAAAAGTTTAGAGTTTTTCGTAACTTTGCAGCATTAAACAACAAAAAGAACATGAAAATAGGTATAATAGTAGCTATGGACAAGGAGTTGCGACAGCTGCAACGCTTGTTCTCAGACGATGAAGTACGCGTAGTAAAATGCGGCATCGGTAAGGTGAATGCCGCCTTAGGCGCCCAGCGACTCATCAACGAGTTCCACCCCGATGCCATCATCTCCAGCGGCTGTGCCGGAGGCAATGGCGACGACATTCAGGTGCAGGACATCATTGTGGGATCGGAAGTGACCTACCACGATGTCTACTGCGGCACAGCCATCGACGACACTACTGTCTACGGACAAGTGCAGGGACTGCCTGTACGCTATGCTGCCGACCCGCAGCTGCTTCAGGCGGCTCTCTCGCTCGCTGAGCATCAGTCATCGGCTGACTCGCAGATTCCCCCCATCCATCAGGGACTCATCGTGACAGGTGACTGGTTTGTGGACAGCCGCGAGAAGATGCAGCAGATAGTAGACTTGTTCCCAGAGGCGCGGGCGGTGGACATGGAGTCGTGTGCTATTGCGCAGACCTGTTATCTCAACCAGGTGCCTTTCCTCTCGTTTCGCATCATCAGCGACATCCCCCTGCGCGATACGGATGCCTCGCAATATCATGACTTCTGGGACACCGTAGCCGAGCACTCGTTCCAAGCCACGAAGAAACTGATTGAAAAAGTCATTAACCAAGGCTAAAGCGTGACGGCGAAAAGGGGATTTGAAGAATTGGAGAATTGAAAGATTAAAAATTGGAAAAATTGAAAAAGATTCCTTCCTTTACCGTTGACCACGAGCGGCTGCTGCGGGGCATCTATGTCTCGCGCAAGGACGCTGTGGGCGGGGATGTCGTCACGACCTTCGACATCCGCATGACGGAGCCCAACCGCCAGCCTGCCATCGACCCGAGGGCTATGCACACGCTGGAGCACCTGATAGCCACCTTCCTGCGCAACGACGCAGAATGGGCCAGCCGCATCGTCTACTGGGGACCAATGGGTTGCATGACGGGCAACTATCTGCTTGTACGAGGCGACTATGCCTCAAGCGACGTTGTGGAGCTGATGCGCCGCGCCTTCCAGTTTGCCGCGACCTTCGAGGGCGAAGTGCCCGGAGCAACGCCTCGCGACTGCGGCAACTACTCGTTCATGGACTTGCCGCTGGCCCGTCGGGAGGCACAGAAATACAAAGACGAGGTTCTCGACTGCATACAACCCGAAAACCTCGTCTATCCCGAATAAGTCCTACACGCTCAGCAGAACGGGCGAAGGGGATAGCCAACCCACATGGCATCACCTTGCGTCCCTGAGTATCTCGCTCAGGGTAGGATGGATGTGCACCATATCGCGTAGCTGGCCGACTGTCGTATCGCGACACATCAGCACACTCACCTCCTGGACGATGTCTGCAGCATGAGCACCAAAGGCATGACAACCGAGGATGCGGTCGTCGGCATCGGCAAAGAGTTTCAGCATACCCTCCGTCTGTCCCATAGCCAGCGCCTTGCCATTGGCACGCCAGAACGATTTCAAACAGCGGTAGCCGGAAGCACTGTCGGAGGCCTTCAGCTGATCTTCCGACGGACCGACACAGGCTGCCTCGGGCTCCGTGAAGATGGCGGCTGGCATGATGTCGAAGCGGATGCCGTCGTTACGCCCCAAGAGATGATTGACAGCCCTCACAGCCTGCATCTCGGCAGCATGAGCCAACAGCTGGCGGCCATTGACATCGCCGATAGCGTAGCAATGAGGGTGAAGGGAAGACAAGACTTGGAAATGGTCATCGACCACGATAAAGCCCCGTGCATCGGGGGTGATACCTGCTGCCTGCAGATTCAAACCATCGATATTGGCCTGTCTGCCCGTAGCGACAAGGATGGTGTCGGCATCGATGTCGGCAAGTTGCTGAACCGCCGTCTTCATGCGGAAAGTGATGCCCCGCTTCTCCATTAGCTTACGAAGACGCTTGGCCACATCGCTATCGAGCATGGGCAGACACTCCTTCAGAAACTCCACCACCACCACCTCGCTGCCAAAACGATGGAAGACGGAAGCGAACTCCATACCAATCACCCCGGCCCCAATGATACATAGGCGACGCGGGAGACTGATGGCACGTAGCAGTTCCGTGCTGGTCACCACGAGCGGATCGCCGATGTCGGCAATCGGAGGCATCTTGGCCTTGCTTCCTGTGGCAATGATGACGGCTTTGAAAGTGACGCAGACAACAGAACCGTCGGCAGCACGTTCGACGACGACGCTCTGGCTGTCCTGAAACGAGGCATGGCCGCGGAGCAGCGTGATGCCCGGCGCTGAAAGGATGCCCTCCACCCCACTGCGCAGCTGGGCCACCACCTGCTGTTGACGCGTCACAGCCTCATCGAACGTTGCTGAGTGGACATAAGTCTTGGTGGGTATGCACCCCCGATTAAGACAGGTGCCTCCCACCTCCTCCTGCTCGACAATAACCACCTGCAAGCCCTGCTGACAGGCATACTCAGCCGCACGGTAACCACCAGGACCGGCACCGATGACAAGAAGATCAGTCTGCATCATGGATCAACTGTTGATAGGTGACTACTGGATGCTTGGCTGCCAGCACATCGTCGACACGTCCGATGGGGGTATCATGAGGTGCCGACTTCACCAGTTCCGGATTACTCTTAGCCTCCTCGGCAATACGGCGCATCACTGCAATAAAGCCATCGAGTGTCTCCAACGACTCGTTTTCGGTGGGCTCAATCATCAGACTCTCATGGAACAAGAGGGGGAAATAGATGGTGGGAGCGTGATATCCATAGTCCAGCAGGCGCTTGGCCACATCCATCGTGGTGACACCCGTAGACTTGTCACGCAAGCCGTCGAACACAAACTCATGGCAGCAAAGTCCTTCGATGGGGAGTTCGTAGACATCCTTGAGCGACTCCTTGATATAGTTGGCATTGAGCGTAGCCAGCGGCCCCACCTCCTTCACATGGTCACGTCCCAAGGTCAGGATATATGCCAAGGCGCGCAGTATGACGGCAAAATTGCCATGATAGGGCGACACGGTCGGGAAAAACTGCTGCAATCCCTCGCGTACCCCCACAGGACCGCTGCCCGGGCCACCACCGCCATGAGGGGTGGAGAAAGTCTTGTGCAGGTTGATATGCATGACATCGAATCCCATATCTCCTGGACGGCAGGCACCCAGCATAGGGTTGAGGTTGGCACCGTCATAATACATCAGTCCGCCGCAGTCGTGAATGAGCTTCGCTATCTCAGGAATCTGCTGTTCGAAGAGACCGAGGGTATTGGGATTGGTCATCATCATAGCAGCAATATTGCTGCCGTCTGTCGCTACGAGTCGCTGCAGGTCGTCGAGGTCTACCAGTCCGTCAGCCGTCGATTTCACCTCAAGGATTTCGAGACCACAGACAGCAGCTGATGCAGGATTGGTGCCGTGAGCCGAGTCGGGCACGACGACTTTCCTACGCTGAAGGTCACCTCGTGAACGGTGGTAGTTGTCGATGACCATGAGTCCTGTCAATTCGCCATGAGCACCTGCATAGGGCTTGAAAGTGAAATGAGCCAGTCCCGTCAGAGCACAGAGCATGCGTTCAAGCATAGAGATGGCCGCGCGGGCACCCTCAACGGTATGGTCGGGCTGCAGGGGATGCAGATGCTGGAAGGCTGGCAGACTGGCCATTTCCTCATTGATCTTGGGATTATACTTCATGGTGCACGAGCCTAAAGGATAGAACCCGTTATCGACACCGAAGTTGTTCTGCGAGAGATTGGTATAATGGCGCACTACCGTCAGTTCGTCACACTCAGGCAACTTGGCCTCGTGCTGTCGGCGCAAGTTCTCCGGCACTTGGTACTGGCTGAACTTGTTACGAGGAAGAGAATAGCCTCGCCGCCCCTCATGGGAAAGTTCGAAAATCAGATTTCCGTATAATCGATTATTCATAGTAACTATGGTTAGGTTAATGGATTAAGGATACCAGACGGTCGATTTCTTCCTTGGTACGCTGCTCGGTGACAGCAAAGAGGAAACCCTCGCCAAGGCGGACACCACCCAGGAAGCCAGCATCGAGGAAACGCTGATAGAGCGCATCGCCATCGCCATCGTATCTGACATAGAACTCATTGAAGAAGGGACGGTCGAAAACCAACTGGAAGCGACCGGTCTTGAGCAGTTCGTCGCAGAGATAATGGGCACTGCCATAGCTCATCTCGGCAGCCTCCTTGAGTCCCTCGCGACCCATCAACGCCATATACATCGTGACAAAGAGCGCCATCAGCGACTGGTTTGAACAGATGTTCGAGGTGGCCTTCTGCCGGCGGATGTGCTGCTCGCGAGCCTGTAGGGTGAGCACGAAAGCACGCTGTCCACGACTGTCGACCGTCTTGCCTACGATGCGTCCCGGCATCTTGCGGATAAGCTTCTCAGTGCAGCACATATAGCCTACATAAGGGCCTCCGTAGGACAATGGGATGCCCAGCGACTGTCCATCACCCACGGCGATATCGGCTCCCCACTCGCCCGGGGTCTTCAGCACAGCCAGGTCGGCAGCGACGCTATCCATGATGAAGAGTGCCTTGTGCTCGTGACAGGCATCAGCAAAGCCCGTCAGATCCTCCACGATGCCATAGACATTGGGCTGCTGCACGATGACACCGGCCACTCCACCCTCGCCCAGCCGACTTCTCACATCGTCGAGGCAGGTACAGCCATCGCGAACAGGCAGCTGCTCCAGTTCGATGCCCTGATGCAGGGCGTAGGTGGCGAGCACCTCATAGGTCTGGGGATTCAAGCATCCCGACACCAGCACCTTGTTGACCTTCTTTCCTGCCGCCACTGCCATCATCATAGCTTCAGCACAAGCAGTCGTACCATCGTACATCGAGGCATTCGACACCTCCATACCCGTCAGTTCGGCCATCATCGACTGATATTCGAAGATGTAATGGAGCGTACCCTGCGAGATCTCAGCCTGATAGGGCGTATAGGAGGTCAGGAACTCTGAGCGCGACAGCAGGTTAGGAATGACGGAAGGCGTATAGTGGTCGTATGCCCCCATACCCGCAAAGCATACCAGCTGCTGATTCCGGGAGCCTAACAGTTGAAAAGCCTGCCTCACCTCCTGTTCGCTGGCACTCAGAGGGATATCGTAGTCACCACGGAAACGAATGTTCTCAGGAATCTGGGCATAGAGGTCATCGAGCGAACCGATGCCCACCCGCTGCAACATAACCTGGAGGTCGGCTTCCGTATGGGGAAAATACTTGTAACTCATCGACACAGACTATTATTTCTCACAGAAAGCGGCATAAGCCTTGGCATCCATCAGACTGTTGAGCTCTGAAGCGTCGGCAATGGTCACCTTGATAATCCAATTCTCATAAGCATCACTATTGATCAGCTCGGGTTCGTCCTCGAGGGCTTCGTTCACCTCGACCACGACACCTGTGACAGGCGATATCAGGTCGGAGGCTGCCTTGACACTCTCTACGGCACCGAACTCCTCGCCTGCCGACACCTCATCGTCCACTTCCGGCATATCGACATAGACCACATTGCCCAATGCGTGCTGAGCATAGTCTGTGATACCGATATAACCGAACTCTCCATCCACCTTTACATACTCGTGCGACTCACTGTAATAGAGTCCTTCTAATACTTTTGCCATAATATCCTTTTTTTACTTTAAACTATTAAACTCTCAACTATTTCTTATAATGCTTGTCATAGAAGCGCTTCTTGCAGACCACCCCGGGGAAGGTCTTCTTACGGATCTGGATTTCCACCTTCGTACCCAAGGCCGCATAGGCAGCATCCACCAGTGCCATACACACACTCTTGTCTGTCGAGATGGTATGATAGCCTGTGGTGACCTCGCCAATGGGCGCTCCGTCCTTCAATACCGTATAGCCATGACGGGGAATAGCCTTGTCCTGTAGTTCGATGCCCACCAGTTTCTTCTGAGGTCCCTCTGCCTTCTGTCGCGCCAGGGCCTCACGACCTATAAACTCAGGTTTGTCGAGCTTGACGAAGACGCCCAGCCCCGCCATGATAGGGGTGATGTCGGCAGACAGTTCGTCACCATAGAGCGGCAGTCCCACCTCGAAGCGCAGCGTGTCGCGACAGCCCAGTCCACAGGGCTTTACGCCAGCAGCCATCAGCTTATCCCAGCAGTCGTTGATATATTGGGGCGAGGCATAGACTTCGAAACCGTCCTCGCCCGTATATCCCGTGCGACTGACGATAACCTCATCGAGTTGCTTGAACGTGTAGAACGCCAACTCCTGACAGGGGATGCCCAGCACCTTCTCCATCACCTCCTCGGCCTTTGGTCCTTGAATAGCCAGTTCGCCATAGCGGTCGCTCTGGTGCTCCAACGTCACCTCGTAGCCGGCAGCCTGCTGCTGTATCCAGTCCCAATCCTTATCGATATTGGCTGCATTGATGACCAGGAAGAAGCGATGGTCGGCAAGTTTATATACCAACAGGTCGTCGACCACTCCCCCATGCTCATAGCACATCATGCCATAGAGAATCTTGCCCACAGGCATCTGACGCACATCGTTAGTGAAGAGATGGTTGACATAGCGCTCAGCATCTGGTCCGCTGATCAGCACCTCCCCCATGTGACTGACATCAAAGACGCCACACTGCTGGCGAACAGCCTGATGTTCGTCGACAATGTTAGAATATTGGATGGGCATCACAAAACCTCCGAAGGGCGACATCAATGCCCCCAGAGCCACGTGTTTGTCGTAGAGACAGGTTTTCTTGTTCGTTTGTTCCATACGCGTACCTACTTATAATAAATGTATGAATTCTTCTTTCAGGTATTGTTGTTCGATTGCTTCAACAGCGCCCACCTCGGCCACCGTCAGTTGGCGGCAGTCGTCACAAAGGGTCTGACGGATATGGTCCTTCAGTTGGTCGAGTGTGAGCGACGTATAGTCCTTCAGCAGGGTGATGCGCTGACGTACGCTCTGCACCCCATGCTGTTGCAGTTTCTCTCGGCTGGGGGTAATAGCGGCCAACATATGTTCCATATTGGTATCATAAAGCAACGTACTGTGGACGATGCTTCGCCCGGGCAGATGATAGAAGGCGGTTCCGCACACCTTGCGGCCGGCTATCAGCACATCGTTATGACTGGTGCTGGTAGCCTCGATGCCCAACCGCCGCAACACCAGCAGAATCATCTGCAGAAAGCGATTGAACACAGGCCCCACCATCTCGTCGGCCGTCACATACGACAGCATCAGGTTGTGCTCGTCGGCATAGACGCAGCCTCCCCCACTCTTCCTGCGATACATCCGAATGTCGTGCCGTTGACAGTAGTCCACATTGACCTCGCTCGCCATCTGCTGATTGCGCCCGAAGATGACGCTAGGAGCCACCTGCCAGACGAAGAAATAGTCGGCTGGCGGCAGGTGGCGAGCCGCATATTCCTCCATGGCCAGATAGAATGCGACACCCCGTTCTGAGCGGCGGCCTGCTGACGGGTCTCGTCCAGAGCTATCTGTGGGCAATTCGAGATAGGTCATGCGCTATTAGTTGATAAGTGAGTGATGTTCTTAGTTATTGTTTGCAAAGATATGAAGAAATTATGCAATAACCAAGAAAAAACGTGTTTTTATTTTTCCGACAATGCAATTTGCCCTGCCTGTCGCTAAAAGTGAAGATACTTTCAACCGAAAAAGGAAAGAAAAACAGGTTTTCATTTTGCCATTTCCCTGCTAATTCGTATCTTTGCAGGCAAATATCGAATCAAAGTGGAATTACTACAAGATATCAAATACCCTGAAGACCTCCGAAAACTGGCTGTCGACCAGTTGCCACAGCTCTGTCAGGAACTGCGTGAGGATATTGTCAAGGAACTGTCGGTCAACCCAGGCCATCTGGCGTCGAGCCTCGGCGTGGTGGAACTGACGGTAGCCTTGCACTATGTATATAACACACCGGAAGACAGAATCGTATGGGATGTGGGACACCAGGCCTACGGACACAAGATACTGACTGGACGGCGCGAGCGTTTCTGCACCAATCGCAAGTTGGGCGGACTGAAGCCCTTCCCCTCGCCCGAAGAAAGCGAATACGACACGTTTATGTGCGGGCATGCTTCCAACAGCATCTCTGCCGCCTTGGGAATGGCTGTTGCCGACAAGAATGCATCGGCGCGCTCTGACCAACAATCGGAGAACAGGCAGCGCCAGGTGGTTGCCGTCATCGGCGACGGTGCGATGTCGGGCGGACTGGCCTACGAGGGTCTGAACAATGTGTCATCGTCCGACAACGACATTCTGATTATCCTTAACGACAACAACATGTCGATAGACCGCGCCGTGGGAGGCATGCAGGAATACCTGCTGTCGCTATCGACCAACGAGACGTATAACGCCCTGCGCTTCAGGGCATCACGCTGGCTCCACAAGGTTGGACTGATGGAGGACGACCGCCGCCGCGGACTCATCCGCCTCACCAATGCGGTGAAGTCGGCCATCTCCCACCAGCAGAACGTGTTCGAGGGCATGGACATCCGCTACTTCGGGCCTTTCAACGGGCACAACGTCAAGGAACTGGTGCGCATCCTCCGACAGCTGAAGGGGATGAAAGGTCCCAAACTGCTCCATCTGCACACCCAGAAAGGTCACGGCTACGCCCCTGCCGAGAAGGATGTCACCGTATGGCACGCACCAGGAAAGTTCGATCTCGAAACGGGCGAGCGACTGGTAGATAAAGATAAGAACACGCCTCCGCGCTTTCAGGATGTTTTTGGTGAGACATTGTTGGAACTGGCCCGTCAGAATCCGAAGATTGTAGGCGTTACCCCTGCCATGCCTACTGGCTGTTCGATGAATATCATGATGAAGGAGATGCCCGAGCGCACCTTTGATGTGGGCATTGCCGAGGGACATGCCGTTACCTTCTCCGGCGGAATGGCCAAGGAAGGACTCCAGCCTTTCTGCAATATCTATAGTGCCTTTGCCCAGCGCGCCTACGATAACATCATCCACGATGTGGCCATCCTGCGACTGAACGTAGTGCTATGCCTCGACCGCGCCGGACTGGTGGGCGAAGACGGCCCCACGCATCACGGAGCCTTCGATATGGCAGCCCTGCGCCCCATCCCCCACCTCACCATTGCCTCGCCCATGGACGAGCACGAACTGCGCCGGCTGATGTACACGGCACAGTTGCCCGACAAGGGGCCGTTCGTCATCCGCTATCCCCGAGGTCGCGGTTCGTTGGTCGATTGGCGCTGTCCGCTGGAAGAGATTCCCGTCGGAAAGGGCCGCTGTCTGCGCGAGGGCAGCGATGTCGCTGTCATCACCATCGGTCCCATCGGTATCCAGGCAGCTCAGGCCATCGAGGAAATTTCTCAACTTCCAACTTCTAACTCTCCACTCTCCGTAGCCCACTACGACCTACGCTTCCTGAAACCGCTCGACGAAGAGCTGCTCACGACGATAGGCCGCCGGTTCCAGAAGATTATCACCATCGAAGACGGAGTCCGCAACGGAGGCATGGGGTCGGCCGTACTGGAATGGATGAGCGAACATGGGTTCACACCCGTCATCCGCCGCTTAGGACTGCCCGACGAATTTGTGGAACACGGTACAGTCGCCCAACTGCAGGCCATTGTGGGCATTGACAAGGAAAGCATCAAACGAGCCATATTAGAACTATGAAGATTATCATTGCCGGAGCAGGTGCCGTAGGTACTCACCTGGCCAAGCTGCTGTCACGCGACCATCAGGACTGCGTGCTCATTGATGAGGACCCTGCTCGTTTGGGCGACCTCGACAGCCGCTATGACATCATGACTCTGCAGGGCCGCACGACGAGCATCAACACGATGAAGGAAGCCGGTGTCGAGAATGCCGACCTCTTTGTCGGCGTCACCCCTGACGAGAGCCGTAACATGAATGCCTGCATGATAGCCCACGCCTTAGGAGCAAAGAAGACGGTGGCGCGTATCGACAATTTCGAATATCTGGATCCCTCACGCAAGGAGCTCTTCGAGCGCATGGGCATCAACTCGCTCATCTTTCCAGAGGTGCTCGCTGCCGTCGACATCACCAACGGACTGAAGATGTCGTGGGTGCGACAGCGATGGGATGTCAACGGCGGCGACCTCGTCATGCTGGGCATCAAGCTGCGTAGCACATGTGAGGTACTGAACCAGCCGCTGCGGACGCTCTGCGGACCCGACGACCCCTATCATATCGTAGCCATCAAGCGCGAGGGCGAGACACTGATTCCAGGTGGTAATGACGTGCTGCAAGAGAACGACCTCGCCTACTTCATGACCACACGCGAGTATATCCCCTACGTCCGTCAGATTAGCGGCAAGGAGCACTATGCCGACGTCAAGAATGTCATCGTGATGGGTGGCGGACGCACGGCTGTTCGCATGGCGAAGATGGCTCCCGACTATATGAACCTGAAGATTATCGAGCAGGACCAAGCTCGCTGCGAGAAGCTCAACGAGAAGTTGGCCGACCAGGACGTGATGGTGATTCACGGTGACGGACGCGACCTCGGACTGCTGCAGGAAGAGGGCATCCAGAACACGCAGGCCTTCGTAGCCCTCACGGGCAATGCCGAGACCAATATCCTGGCGTGTCTGACTGCCAAGCGCCTGGGTGTTCGCAAGACAATAGCGATGGTCGAGAACCTCGACTATGTCGATATGGCCGAGAGTCTGGACATCGGTACCATCATCAACAAGAAGACGCTTGCCGCCAGCCATATCTACCAGATGATGCTCGATGCCGATGTCAGCAATGTCAAGAGCCTGATGCTCGTCGACAGCGACGTGGCCGAGTTTACCGCTGCCAAGGGGGCGCGCGTCACCAAGCGCCCTGTCAAGGACCTCGGACTGCCTATGGGTGTCACCATCGGCGGACTGGTACGCAACGGACAGGGCATCCTCGTAAACGGTAATACACAGATTGAGGCCGGCGACTCGGTGATGGTGTTCTGCCATGAGCAGAACCTGCAGAAAGTAGAGAAATATTTCAAGGCCAATATATTATGGTAAATTTTCCTCTGGTCTATAAGATTATCGGCTCACTGCTGTTCCTGCTGGGAACGATGCTGGCCATCTGTGTCATGATCGCCGTCTACTATGGCGAGGACGACATGATGGCCTTTCTCGTCTCCACGCTGCTCACCGTGAGTGCAGGATTCATCTTCAAATACCTGGGGCGCGACGCCAACAACAACCTGAGCCGTCGCGACAGTTACTTCTTGGTGACAGCCAGCTGGGTCATCTTTACCATCTTCGGCATGATGCCCTTCCTCATCGGAGGCTATATCACCAACGTTACCGATGCCTTCTTCGAGACGATGTCAGGATTCACCACCACGGGAGCCAGCATCCTCGACGATGTGGAGTGGCTGCCCCACGGCATCCTCTACTGGCGCACGCAGACACAATGGATAGGTGGTTTGGGAATCGTCTTCTTCACCATTGCCATCTTGCCCTCGATGGTGGGCAACGGAAGCGTGAAGGTGTTCTCAGCCGAAGCCACCGGCCCGATGCGCTCGAAGATGCACCCCCGGCTGTCGACGATGGCCAAGTGGATATGGACCATCTATCTGGGACTGACCATCGCCTGCGTCCTGTCGTTCTATCTCTGCGGCATGAATTGGTTCGACAGCATCAACTACGCCATGACCACCACCGCCACCGGAGGTTTCGCCACCCATAACGACACCACCACCTACTTCAACTCCCCCTCCATCGAGTATGTGTCGGTAGTCTTCCAGTTTCTGGCGGGCATCAACTTCGCCATGCTCTATCTGGCCATCTTCAAGCTCAAGGTGGGAGCGCTCTTCAAGAGTTCCGAGTTCAAGCTCTATCTCTTCATCGTGGCGGCTGCCACCTCATGCATCATGTATCTGTTGATGACCAGCAACGGCTACGGACTGGAGCGTGCCTTCCGCTCGGCACTCTTCCATGTGGTATCGTTTATGACTACGACGGGCATCTACAACGACGATGCCGCCATGTGGCCACCTATCACATGGATAGTCTTAGGACTGCTGATGTTCATCGGAGCCTGCTCGGGCTCTACCACCGGCGGTTTCAAGTGCATCCGTCTGGTCATGGTGTTCAAGGTGCTGCGCAACGAGTTCCAGCGCATACTGCATCCCAATGCAGTACTGCCGGTCAAGGTCAACGGACAGCCCGTCTCCCAGCAGAAGCTCTCCACCCTGCTCGCCTTCTTTGCCATCTTCACCTTCATGGTGCTCATCACCGCCACCATTATGATTATGTCGGGCATCGACTATACCAACTCGGCGGTCATCGCCCTCAGCTGCATCAGCAATGTCGGCGCGTCCTTGAGCACGGAGATAGGGCCCGTCATGTCGTGGAGCGAACTGCCCGAATACATCAAGTGGACCTGTTCGTTCCTCATGCTCGTGGGCCGTCTGGAAATCATGAGCGTTCTGGTGCTCTTCACCCGGGCCTTCTGGAAAGACAACTAACCTCGAGAACCCGAAATGTCGAAATGTCGAGATATCGAAATGTCGAGATACCGAAATGTCGAAATACCGAAATATCGAAATATCGCCAAAAAGAAAAAAGAAAAAATGAACTACTACAAATTCACTCCCCTTCTGAAGACCCTTATCTGGGGTACAGAGAGCTGGCAGATTAGCGGTGTACCCGGCAACGAGACCGCCTGCGACGGAAAGAGTCTTAACGAAATAGTAAGAGAAGAGAAAGGCGCTCTGGTGGGCGAGGCCAACTATCAGCGCTTCGGCGATGAGTTCCCCCTGCTCATCAAGTTCATCGATGCCCATCAGGACCTCTCCATCCAAGTTCATCCCACCGACGAGATTGCCCATCGGCAGGGCAAGCCACGCGGCAAGACCGAGATGTGGTACGTGATGGACTCGCAGCCTACGGCCAAGCTCTACAACGGTCTGAAGATGCAGATTACTCCCGAACAGTATAAGGCGATGGTCGAGAACGATACCATCTGCGACGCGCTGGCACAGTATCAAGTCAGCGAGGGCGACTGCTTCTTCATCCCTGCCGGACGCATCCATGCCATCGGTGCCGGCTGCTATCTCGCCGAGATTCAGCAGACCTCCGATGTCACCTATCGCATCTACGACTACGGACGCCGCGACAAGGACGGCAACCTGCGCCAGCTCCATACCAAGGAGGCTGCCGAGAGCATCAACTACAGCGTATTGCCCGACTATCGCCAGCAGTACACGCCCGCGAAGAACGAAGGCCAGCTGCTGGTGGAGTGCCCTTACTTCAACACTGCCGTCTACGACCTCACCGAGCCTATGACCATCGACTACTCGGAGCTTGACTCCTTCGTCATCCTCATCGGACTGAAAGGCGAAGGCACGCTGACCATTGATGGCGAGCAGACAGCGTTCCGGGCCGGAGAGACCATCCTCATGCCCGCCACTGCCAAGGAGGTACGCGCCGAGGGTACCATCAAGTTTCTGGAGACTTACGTGCTGTCGTAAGATAGGCTTCGATGTCCTGCTGTATGCGCAGGAACTGGGGAGCCGACTGATAGCCCACATTCTTTTTCAACGTCTGACGGATGTCCTGCACCGAGTGTTCGTAGCAGGACATCTCGTTTTGTTTCTGCATGTGGTGACGGGCCGTACGCGCAATCTCGTCCTGTCGCTCCTGGCGCAGATGGTTGCACACCTTATTTAATATAGGCACCACCACAGCGTCAAACAGATGGTGTCCCTGAATATAGAGATAGGTGGTCTGCGGGGTGATGCCTAAGGCCTTGATGTCCTCCTTTGTCTTCAGATAGTCAGCCTTGTTGTTCGGATAGTCGGCCTGCAGCTGGCGTATCTTCACCCCCACCTTGTGCCGCAGGTGGTCGATAGAGGACTGGGGATGATACATGTTGAACCCGCCGGGCTCGGTCACCCGCCCGAAGTCCGACAGCGTGAACTTGTTATGATGGCCGGAACGATAGGCCCACACCGACCATACGAAGAGCGGGAAGACGGCTTCGCTATACTGGCGCAGATAGTCTTCGAAGTCGAAGATGCGATGGTCGTTCAGCGTCACCGCCACGCAGGCATCGTGCAGCGACGGGGCGTAGCATTGCAGATTCTCGATGGCATAGGCATAGGTGTGGAAGACGTAGGGGCTGCCCAGCACGCGCTTCGACTGCTCGGTGGCTCCCTGCAGCAGATAGTCGTAGTCGGCATCCACGCAGGCTATCATGTCCGGCCCCGTCTTGCCGCCCAGGATATTCATCAGCACCGACTTCTTGCCGCGCTCCAGCTTGCGGTGCGAGGGCAGCATCACCTCGAAGTATCGCTCGCTGTTCTCGAAGCGGCTCAGCACCGTGCGCCAGAAGTAGATGTCATCGTAGCTCTCCACATACGCCACGATGCGGCGACGGGCCTGCTTGGAGGTCAGCCGGTTGGCCGCCTCGAAGTAGCTGCTGCTGAGATTATCTTTTAATTTGCTAGGCATACTAGAGATAATAGAAACACTAGGAATACTAGAGATACTAGACAGTAATATCGCTCACCTCGGTCACGCGGTCTATCCAGCCGTTCATGATGACGGCCGGCGAGTGGGTGGTCAGGATAATCTGCACGTGCGGGTTCAGCTCCACGATAAGGTCGATGAGCCGTTTCTGCCACTCGATATGCAGGCTCACCTCGGGCTCGTCCATGAAGAGCACGTAGGGCTGCTGGTCCTCCACGAGCACGGTGAGCAGGATGGCGAGCATCTGCTTTTCGCCGCTCGACAGCTGATAGGGCACCAGCGTCTCGCCAATCTGCGAGAAGCGGATCTCGTTCTCCGTTCTCACGATTGTCTTGCCCGTATCGGCAAACAGGTCGTCCACCATGTCCTGGAATCGCTTCTTCGATTCCGACAACTGCTGCGCCGCCTCGGTGTTGCCGCGCTGCAGTTCGGCAATGATGCGGTTGCCGATGTTCACCTGATAGTCCAGATACTTGCGCTGCAGGTGGTAGAGCTGGAAGTCGAGCGCACTCCTGATGCGCGAGTCCACCAGGTTCATCGTCTCCAGGTCGAGCACGGGCGAGTCCAGCGAGCGGATGATGTCGAAGCGAACGTGGGTGGCATCCTCGGGGTCGGCGATGATGTGTACGCCCTTCAGCAGGTGGTTCTGCAGGTCACCGTTGGTATTGATACTACGGAATATCTTGTTCAGGATGGTCGACTTGCCCACGCCGTTGATGCCGCTCAGGATGTTCACCTGGGGGTCCAGCGTCCACAGGATGTGCTTCTTGCCACTCCACAGAGAGTCGATCTCTATCTGCTTAATACAGTTTGCATACTTCATAGTCGTAAGTTTTTACTGACGCGAAGGTACGAAGAATCGCGCAGAAAACCAAATAAATCCCTTCCTATTTTCTCGTTCAGCGCAAAAAAAAATCCTCTACCCCTTTCTCGTGAGTGCAGAGGAAAACTTTTAAGAAAAAGTCCCGAGGGGTGTCGGCAGGGTTTCTAGAGCTTAAGAAAATGCGCGAGGGGTGTCGGCAAGGTTTCTATAGCTTAAGAAAATGCGCCGAGGGGTGTCGGCAGGGTTTCTAGAGCTTAAGAAAATGCGCCGAGGGGTGTCGGCAAGGTTTCTAGAGCTTAAGAAAACGTCCCGAGGGGTGTCGGCAAGGTTTCTACCAAGGGAGAAAGCTTTGTGTCTTTGTGTCTTTGTGTTCCAGAAGAAGAAGGGAAAGGCAGATTTCCTGACTGAACATTTGCATAAGCGATGAACTTTTCGTACCTTTGCCGAAAATTTGAATTCGAATATCACAGTATTGGCAACGATGAAGAATAACAAAGCGCTCATAGCGCATCTGAGTATGTTTGGAGCCTGCGCCGGATGGGGCCTGATGGCTCCTGTGGGCAAAGACGCCATGACACATGGCTTCGACGGCATCACGATGGTGACGTTCCGCGTGGTGGGGGCCTGCCTGCTGTTTCTGCTGGCAAGCCTCATAGCACCTAAGGAGCATGTGCCGCGGCGCGACAAGCTGATGTTCATCGGGGCTGCGGTGTTCGGACTGGTGTGCAACCAGTGCTGCTATACGCTGGGACTCAGCATCACGTCGCCCATCAATGCCTCCATCGTGACGACGTCGATGCCTATCTTCGCCATGATCCTGTCGGCACTGATTCTGAAGGAGCCCATCACGGGCAAGAAGGCGCTGGGCGTGCTGATGGGATGCAGCGGCGCGCTGATGCTGATCCTGACCTCGGCGGCTCATGCCGACGGCAAGGTGGGCGACATTCGCGGCGACCTGCTGTGTCTGTTCGCGCAGTTCTCGTTTGCCCTCTACCTGTCGCTGTTCAATCCGCTCATCCGCCGCTACAACGTGTTCACCATCAACAAGTATATGTTCGCGTGGGCTACGCTCATCCTGCTGCCCTTTACGTTCAGCCATGTCAGCGAGGTAGTGAGCCAACCCATACCGGCGAAGACCTGGTGGGAGGTGGCTTACGTGGTGGGGGTAGGCACGTTCCTGGGCTATATCCTCACGATGATAGGCCAGCGGACGCTGCGGCCTACGGTGGTCAGCGTCTACAACTACGTGCAGCCCATCGTCTCCGTGGCGGCGTCGCTGCTGATGGGTATCGGCATACTGAAGCCTACGCATGCGCTGGCGGTGGTATTGGTGTTCAGCGGCGTATGGCTGGTGACGAAGTCGAAATCAAGAAGGGATATGGAAAAAGAAAAGGTGACCGTTTAAAGACGATCACCTTTTTTCTTGGACCAGAAGTCTATAAGTTCTATCTCAAATACGAGCGTGCTGTAAGCGGGGATTCCCGACCTGTCCGTCGAGCCGTAGCCTAACTGGTAGGGCATGGTCACGCGCCACTTGTCTCCGCGGTGCATATGCTGCAGGGCAGTGCTGAATCCCTCCACTATCCCATTGACGGCTACCGTATAGGGCACATCCACATCGGGGTCGTAGACGTTGAGCCAGCTGCGGTCGAACTCGTAGCCTTGGGGATAGCTGTCCGAGGGCATCAGCCGCCCGGAGTAGTTGACGGATACAGAGTCGCTGTAGAGCGGACTGAGCTGGTCGTCACCGCCGACAGCCGATTCAATCACGTCGACCAGGATGTAGCTGGTATGGGGCAGGTCGGCCGTCGTCTCGTTGGGCATTCCCCAGGAGGGGATGACAAACGAGGTGGATGTCTCGACATAGTGCCCGGCATACTGCTCCTCGAAGTATAGCTCGTTTCTCTGCTTCCAGTTGGCCCACTCCGGGTCTTCCTCATCAGCTTCGCTGCAAGAGGAAAGAGCCCATAGTGAGAGTCCGATGAATAGATAGTGTCTGATATTCATTACTTCAGTTTCTTTAAGAGGCTGGCAATGCTTACCTTGTCCTCAATGATGCTGTTGAGCTCGCTGATGGGCACACGCTCCTGCTCCATCGTGTCGCGGAAGCGGAGGGTGACACAGCCGTCGTTAAGCGTATCGTGGTCGACAGTGACGCAATAGGGCGTACCGATGGCGTCCTGACGGCGATAGCGCTTGCCGATAGAGTCCTTCTCGTCGTACTGGCAGTTGAAGTGGAAACGGAGGTCTTCGATAATCTCGCGGGCCTTCTCGGGCAGTCCGTCCTTCTTGACCAGCGGCATGACAGCGAGCTTGACGGGGGCAAGGGCTGCAGGCAGCTTCAGCACCACGCGGGTCTCGCCGTTCTCAAGTTTCTCCTCGCAGTAGGAGTGACACATGATGGAGAGAAACATGCGGTCGACGCCAATGGAAGTCTCGATGACATACGGGGTATAGCTCTCGTTGGTCTGTGGGTCAAAGTACTTGATGCTCTTGCCCGAGAACTTCTCGTGCTGCGAAAGGTCGAAGTTGGTACGCGAGTGGATGCCCTCGACTTCCTTGAAGCCAAACGGCATCTTGAACTCGATGTCGGTAGCGGCGTTGGCATAGTGGGCCAGCTTGTCGTGGTCGTGGAAGCGATAGTTCTCTGCTCCGAAGCCCAGGTTCTGGTGCCACTTCATACGGGTCTCCTTCCACTTGGGGAACCACTCCAGCTCGGTGCCGGGAGCGACGAAGAACTGCATCTCCATCTGCTCGAACTCGCGCATACGGAAAATGAACTGGCGGGCCACGATCTCGTTGCGGAAAGCCTTGCCAATCTGGGCGATGCCGAAGGGAATCTTCATGCGGCCCGTCTTCTGCACGTTCAGGTAGTTGACAAAGATGCCCTGAGCGGTCTCAGGACGCAGGTAGACCTTCATCGAACCATCGGCAGAGGCTCCCATCTCGGTAGAGAACATAAGGTTGAACTGGCGTACATCGGTCCAGTTGCGGGTGCCGCTGATAGGACAGACAATCTCCTCGTCGAGGATAATCTGGCGAAGGGCTTCCAGGTCGGGACCCTGCATGGCAGCGGCATAGCGCTCATGCAGCGCGTCGCGCTTCTCCTTGGTTTCCTTCACGCGCTCGCTGGTCTCCAGATACTTTGCCTCGTCGAACGAGTCGCCGAAGCGCTTGCGGGCCTTCTCGACCTCCTTCTGAATTTTCTCGTCGTACTTGGCTATCTGGTCCTCAATCAGAACGTCGGCGCGATAGCGTTTCTTCGAGTCGCGGTTGTCTATCAGAGGGTCGTTGAAAGCATCGACGTGGCCCGAGGCCTTCCATATCGTCGGGTGCATAAAGATGGCCGAGTCGATGCCCACGATGTTCTCGTGCAGCAATACCATCGATTTCCACCAGTATTCTTTAATGTTATTCTTCAACTCCACACCGTTCTGACCATAGTCATAGACGGCGCCTAATCCATCGTAGATCTCACTGGAGGGGAATACGAAACCATACTCCTTGCAGTGGCTCACGATTTTCTTAAAAACATCTTCTTGTGCCATAAAAAATCTAATAATTTCGAAATTATGGCTGCAAAGGTACTAAAAAAAACATAATTCATAATTCATAATTCATAATTATTTAGTATCTTTGCAACATTATTTAATAAATTACACTTAATGGACGACGAAATAAAGGACGATATTACTCCCACCGACTCTCCCACGGAAGGAGACACATCATCCTCCGACGGTTCACCCGTCGGAACATTCTCCGATGACGGTGAGGCCCACTCCGACTATAAACCCGTGAACCGTTTCGATGCGGCTGCTGTCCACCATCTCAGCGGCATGTATCAGAACTGGTTTCTCGACTATGCCTCGTACGTGATTTTGGAACGTGCCGTGCCGCATATCGAAGACGGACTGAAACCTGTACAGCGACGCATCCTGCACTCGATGAAGCGCATGGATGACGGACGATATAACAAGGTAGCGAACATCGTGGGACACACCATGCAGTTCCACCCTCACGGCGATGCCTCGATAGGCGACGCACTGGTGCAGATGGGCCAGAAGGACTTACTCATCGACACGCAGGGTAACTGGGGTAACATACTGACGGGCAACAAGGCTGCCGCGCCCCGATACATCGAGGCCCGACTGTCGAAGTTTGCCCTCGACACCGTTTTCAACCCCAAGACCACCGAATGGCAGATGTCATACGACGGCCGCAACAAGGAGCCTATCACGCTGCCCGTGAAATTCCCCTTGCTGCTGGCACAGGGTGCCGAGGGTATTGCCGTCGGACTATCGTCAAAGATACTTCCTCACAACTTCGTCGAAATCTGCGATGCCGCCATCCACTATCTGCACGACGAGCCCTTCCAGCTCTATCCCGACTTCCCCACAGGCGGCTCGATAGACGTGTCGAAATACAACGACGGACAGCGCGGCGGTGTGCTGAAGGTACGAGCCAAGATTGAGAAGTTGGACCCCAAGACGCTGGTAATCCGCGAGATTCCCTTCTCGAAGACTACCGAGACCATCATAGACTCTATACTCAAAGCCGTAGAAAAAGGCAAGATCAAGGCCCGCCACGTGGAGGACCTCACGGCTGCCAAGGTGGAGATACAGGTACAGCTGACCCCCGGAGTCTCGTCGGACAAGACACTGGATGCACTCTATGCCTTCTCCGACTGCGAGATCAACATCTCGCCCAACTGCTGTGTCATCGAGGACAACAAACCGCAGTTCCTCACCATCAGCGACGTGCTTCGGCACTCTGTCGACCGCACCAAGGACCTTATCCGCCAAGAGTTGGAGATACGGAAGAACGAACTGTTAGAGCAGCTTCACTTCGCCTCACTGGAGAAGATATTCATCGAGGAACGCATCTACAAGGACAAGAAGTTTGAGCAAGCTCCCGACATCGACAGCGTCTGCGAACACATTGACGAGCGACTGACCCCCTACTATCCGCAGATGGTACGCGAGGTGACCAAGGATGACATCCTGCGCCTGCTGGAAATCAAGATGCAGCGCATCCTGAAGTTCAACAAGGACAAGGCCGACGAGCTGATGGCCCGCATCAAGGCCGAGATTGAAGAAATAGACCGCGACCTGGCAAACCTGGTGGAGGTGACGGCCCAGTGGTTCCAGTTCCTCAAGGACAAATACGGCAAAGACCATCCGCGACTGACGGAAATCCGCAACTTCGACACCATCGAGGCCACCAAGGTGGTCGAGGCCAACCAGAAACTCTACATCAACCGACAGGATGGATTCATCGGCACGGGGCTGAAGAAGGACGAGTTTGTATGCAACTGCTCGGACATCGACGACATCATCATCTTCTATCGCGACGGTAAGTTCAAGGTGGTACGCGTGGCCGACAAGCTGTTTGTAGGCAAGAACATCCTCTGGATAGGTGTCTACAAGAAGAACGACCAGCGCACCATCTATAATGCCGTCTACCGCGACGGACCAAAGGGCTACTACTACATCAAGCGATTCAACGTGCCAGCCATCACTCGCGACCGCGAATACGACATCACGACAGGTACCAAAGGCTCGCGCGTGCTCTACTTTACCGCCAACCCCAATGGCGAGGCGGAGGTCATCAAGGTGACCCTCGACCCCGCACCCAAGCTGAAGCGTATCTTCTTCGACAAGGATTTCTCCGATATACTGATCAAGGGACGTGCAGCCAAGGGAAACCTGCTCACGAAGTATCAGGTGCACCGCATCGGACTGAAGAGCCACGGGCACTCCACCCTGGGCGGACGCAAGGTGTGGTACGACCCCGACGTGAACCGACTGAACTACGACGAGCACGGACGACTGTTAGGCGAGTTCAACGACGGCGACCAGATACTGGTAATTCTCCAGAATGGAGACTACTACCTGTCGGGATTCGATGCCAACGTACACTTCGAAGACAACATCGCCCACCTCGAGAAATATGAAGCCGACAAGGTGTGGAGTTGTGTGCTCTACGATGCCGACAATCAGGGCTATCCCTACGTGAAGCGATTCCTCATGGAAGCCTCGAAGCGCAAGCAGAACTACCTGGGCGAGAACGCCGACTCGCGCCAGCTGCTGCTCACCGACACCGCCTATCCCAGACTGCTCGTGGTCTATGGAGGCAACGATGCCTTCCGAGGTTCTGAGGAGATCGATGTAGAGCAGTTCATCAGCGTGAAAGGTTACAAGGCAAAGGGTAAGCGACTCACTACCTTCCAGCTGGAGCGCATCGAGGAACTGGAGCCCCTGCGTTTCCCTGAGCCTCCCGAACCCAACGACGAGGAAGAGGAAGAAGAGGAGAACCTTGACCCCGATGCCGGCAAGTCACAACAACAGGTGCTGGACGAACTCACTGGTCAGCAGAACCTATTTACAGACAAAGACTATGAATAAACGCCTGCTGATACTCATAACGACTGTGGCTCTCGCCCTGCTGCCATCGGCAATGACGGTGGCACAGACGGCCAACGACTCGCTGAAGCTCATCACGCGCAGCCAGATGGTGGGCTTGGGAATGACCAAGGTGCTCGACACCTATCTGTCGCAGGAGCACTTCAGCGGATTCGGAGCCTCGTTTCTTGCCACCGTCGAGCGGCAGCGCCCCTATAGCCGATGGAGCACGCTCATCGAGCACGAAGCCAACATTGCGACTGTCAGAGACCGCGCCAAGTCGAAGCGCGAGCTGGAAGCGGCATACAACTTCTACTGGGGCCGGCTCTATGCCTGGCATCTCCTCGACCGCAGGCTGACACTCCAGGCCGGTGGGATGCTCAACGCCTCCTTAGGAGTCATCTACAACACTGCCAACTCGAACAATCCTGCTCAGGCGCGAGTACATCTGAACATCATGCCTACGGGCGTGGCTACCTATCGCTTCCATCTCTGGGGGCGACCATTCACGGCACGCTACGAGCTCGCACTCCCACTGGCGGGCATCTGCTTCTCGCCCAACTACGGACAGTCGTACTACGAGATCTTCTCGCGTGGCAACTACGACCATAACATCGTGCCCACCACCTTCGTCTCGGCACCCGAATGGCGACACATGCTGACACTCGACGCTCCCATCAGCCGCAAGCTAACCCTACGTGTGGGCTACCTGGGCAATATGCAACAGCAGAAAGTCAACCACCTGAAGCAACACGTCTATACACACCGGTTCCTCATCGGTGTCACCCGCCGATTCTCTATCATCCCCCACACACTATGAAGAAGATACTATTACCACTCTGCCTCCTGAGCATTTGGGTTTTCGCCAGCTGTGTCGACAACGAAGAGCGACCCAACAACCCTACTGGCAACTTCGAATCGCTCTGGCACATCATTGACGAGCACTACTGCTTCTTCGACTACAAGCAGCATGAATACGGACTCGACTGGAATGCCGTATATAATAAATATAAGGTACGCGTAAGCGACAAGATGACCGAGACGCAGCTCTTCGAGGTGCTCACCGACATGCTGTCAGAACTGCGCGACGGACACGTCAACCTGTCGAGTTCGATGGACTACGGACGCTACTGGGCTTGGCACGAAGCCTATCCCCAAAACTATAGCGACACGCTGGAGCGGCGATACATGGGCACCGACTACAAGATTTCTGCCGGACTGTCGTATCGCGTGCTCGATGATAATATCGGATACATACGCTATGAGTCGTTCTCTGTACCGGTTGGCGAAGGCAATCTCGACGATGCCCTCTCCTACCTCGCCCTCTGCCGCGGTCTGATTATCGACATCCGCAACAACGGCGGCGGCGACTTGACTACAGCAGAGCGGCTGGCTGCCCGCTTCGTGCATGAGAAAACCCTCGTGGGCTATATGCAGCACAAAACCGGTACGGGCCACAACGACTTCTCCAGCATGGAAGCACAATATCTGGAGCCTTCGAGCAATCTGCGCTGGCATAAACCCGTCTGCGTGCTCACCAATCGCAGTGTCTACAGTGCCGCCAACTCCTTTGCCGTATGGATGCACGCATTGCCACAGGTGCGGCTGGTAGGCGACCACACGGGAGGCGGCTCCGGCATGCCGATGTCCAGCTCGCTGCCCAATGGATGGAACGTACGATATTCTGCCTGTCCGATGTACGACGCACAACGACAGCAGACAGAGTTCGGCATTGCACCAGACATTCCTGCCGCCCTCACGGATGAAGCGACAGCACAGGGTATCGACCTCATCATTGAAACAGCACGAAGATTGTTAACAAATTAAAAATAACGCATCACGGAAGCAACTTTTTTGCTTTTCGCTCTTCCCTTTACACTTTTTTTCGTACCTTTGCACCCGCGTTCACAAAAATACAGGAATTAAGTAGCGCCTGTGGCGGAATTGGTAGACGCGCTAGACTTAGGATCTAGTGTCTCGCGACGTGCAGGTTCGAGTCCTGTCAGGCGCACCTTTGCAAGACAAAGAGGTCGGCATAGCTCAGCTGGTTAGAGTATCACCTTGACATGGTGGGGGTCCTTGGTTCGAGTCCAAGTGTCGACACAAAAGAAAATCGCAAGCAACAGAAGTTCTTGCGATTTTTTCGTATCCGTATAACGAATAGCAATGATGAGCGCTGCTGGGAGTTACATATATCCCAGCCAGCGCAGTATATCGTTGAGATTGGCCACCACCATCAACAGAATAAGGATACCGAAACCTACATACTCGGCACGTATCATAAATTCCTCAGACGGTTTGCGACGGGTTATCATCTCATATATCAGGAACAATACATGACCACCATCGAGTGCGGGAATGGGCAGAATGTTCATGAACGCAAGGATGATGCTGAGGAAAGCAGTCATCTTCCAGAACATATACCAGTCCCACATGGGCGGGAAGAGGCTGCCGATGGCTCCGAATCCTCCTAACGACTTGGCACCCTCGGCAGAGAAGACATACTTCATATCATCGACATAGGATGCCAACACATGCCAGCCGTACTTAATACCGGCAGGAATGCTTTCCAAGAAACTGTACTCGATGGTGACAGGCTTATAGAGAGCTGCAATGCTGGGAGCAAAGAATCCCAGCTTAAGTTCAGGAGTCAATACCACAGTAGCCGTATCCGTGCGGGCATCATTGCCAAAGACGATGCTCACTGTGCGGGCCTTCAACGAGTCGGCCTGCGTCTTGGCTGTCAGCAGGAGGTCTTCGCGGCGTCCCAACTGGTCTACAAATTCATTGTAGGAATCAACGGGTGAACCGTTGATGGCGAGAATTTCATCACCAGCCTTCAAGCCAGCTTTCTGGGCAGGAGAGTCTGCCATCACACTGTCAATACGGGCTGGGAGCAACGGACGCACAAACGAAGGGTCGGCCTTGATCATATTGAGCAAGTTCAGGTCGCCAGGCAGACTGATACTCATCTGCTTGCCACTGCGGATGATGTCCACACGACGAGCCTCTGAAATCTCGCGATACAGGTCGGCAGAGAAATCCTTGAAAGTACCATTCTCCGTACCCACCAAGATGTCGCCATCCTGGAAGCCATATGACTTTGCTTCCTGATTGAACTTCATACCTTTGGTCATGTCCTTGACGGGTATATAGCTGTCGCCCCAGTAGAACAGAATCATGGAATAGATAAACAAGGCCAACAGGAAATTAACCAGCACACCGCCAATCATGATCAGCAGTCGCTGCCAAGCAGGCTTAGAACGGAACTCATAGGGCTGAACCGGCTGTTTCATCTGCTCGGTATCAAAACTCTCGTCAATCATACCTGCTATCTTGCAATAGCCGCCTAAGGGCAACCATCCTATACCATATTCTGTGTCACTATTCTTGGGTTTGAACTTGAACAGGCTGAACTTCCAGTCGAAGAAGATATAGAACTTCTCCACCCTCACTCCGAAGAGCTTGGAGAAGAAGAAGTGACCACCCTCGTGCAACAGTACGAGCAGAGAGATAGCCAACATGAACTGTAATACTCTGATTAAAAAAACTTCCATTTATTATTTCTTATTTATTTCGATATTACGACATCTTGATATTGCGGAGATTCACCGCTCTCCTATCCTACCATTTCGGAAGCTATTCTCCTGGCTTCGGCATCGGTGGCAACATAGGTATCATAGTCGGGTGTTGCCGAATAGCTGCAACGCGACATTGTTTGCTCGATGATATCACTCATCTGCAGGAACGAGCAACGGTCTTCCAAGAAAGCGCGGTTGACTATCTCGTTGGCAGCATTGACAATACAAGGCATATTCCCACCCTTTTGGATTGCATCGAAAGCCAATGCCAGACAACGGAACTTCTTCAGGTCGGGTTCGAAAAACTCCAACTTCTGTGCAAAGAAGTCCAAGCGGTCACCGCTGAGATGCAGACGCTGGGGGAACGAGAAAGCATACTGAATAGGCAGGCGCATATCAGGGACACCCAGCTGGGCCTTTACGGCACCATCCTGAAACTGTACGGCAGAGTGGACAATGCTTTGTGGATGTACCAGCACCTGAATCTGCGAGGCATTGACTCCAAAGAGCCACTTAGCCTCGATGACTTCAAATCCCTTGTTCATCATCGTAGCCGAGTCGATAGTAATCTTGGCCCCCATATCCCATGTGGGATGTCGCAAGGCATCGGCCTTGGTGACGCGCTCCAACTGCTCCATAGTGAAATTGCGGAAAGGACCTCCGGAAGCAGTGAGCAAAATCTTCTCTATAGGGTTCTGGTCTTCGCCGACCAGACTCTGGAAGATAGCAGAGTGCTCACTATCTACCGGCAGTATCGGAGCATGATACTCAGAGGCGAGATCACGAATAAGCTCGCCTGCCACCACCAGAGTCTCCTTATTGGCCAGACAGATGGTCTTATGGGCCTTGATGGCATGAATGGTTGGCGACAGGCCGGCAAAACCAACCATTGCGGTCAGCACCATATCAATGGGCTGCGCCTCAACAATCTCGTCGAGTGCTCTTGGACCAGCATACACCTTCGTGTCGGGCTGGTCGTCCATGAGCCGCTTCAGTTCGTCGTAGCGTGCCTCGTTGGCTATCACCACAGCAGCTGGTTTGAACTGATGTGCCTGCTCTGCCAGCAGTTCTACCTTGTTATTTGCCGTCAGGCAGTAGACCTCATAGCGATCGCTATGCTCGGCAATGACCTGAAGGGCTTGAGTACCTATCGACCCTGTAGAGCCGAGAATGGCAATTTGTCGTTTCTTGTTCATATATCTAATAATCCCATGGGGATATCCATTATAATCTGTTGCTGTTGGGAATCAATGTGATGAATCAGCTCGTCGGAGGCAGGGATAAGCCGCCCGTCCTCCAATTCGAAAAGGATGTTGAGGGTAGAATCGTCGATGGCAGCAATGCGCCCCACAGGCTGACTGCTGGCAGCATCAATCAGACTGAAACCAACGAGCGCAGCCAGCGACAGCTCCTCGTCGGCCTCTGCAGCCAATGCACGCGGGAAATACACATCGCATCCTGTCAGTTCCGATGCCCGTTGCTGGGTGTCTACATCACAGAACTTCACCAGACAGACGCTGTCGTTGCGGAAACGGTATTCTTCCATAAAGAAAGGCACCAGAATGCCATCGAGCTCCAGTACAAGGTATTCGGCATCCACCTGATCAAAGACATCATCATCGAACAGGAATGACACTTCACCCTTCACTCCGTGTGGCTTACCCAGACGTCCTATCTTATATACATCCTCCTGTTTTATCATGAAGCCTGCTATTCACTTTTTCCGTTTTTCACTTCATTCTTTCTATCTTCGCTCCGAGGGCATTCAGTCGCGACTCGATATTCTCATAGCCACGGTCTATCTGCTCTATATTGCTGATGACACTGGTGCCTGTAGCACTCATGGCAGCAATAAGCAGGGCAATACCAGCACGGATGTCGGGACTGGACATACGGCTGGCGCGCAACTGGCGACTACGGTCGTGGCCCACGACAACGGCACGGTGCGGGTCGCATAAAATAATCTGTGCTCCCATATCTATCAGTCGGTCTACAAAGAACAAGCGGCTCTCAAACATCTTCTGATGGAACAGCACAGAGCCTCGCGCCTGCGTAGCCACTACAATAAGTACAGACAGCAGGTCGGGCGTGAGTCCTGGCCAAGGGGCATCGGCCAAGGTCATAATAGTACCGTCGATAAACGAGTCGACAATATAATGCTTCTGATGAGGAATGAAAAGGTCGTCACCATCGACATCCACCTTTACGCCTAACCGCCGGAAGGCATCGGGGATAATGCCCAGATTGTGCAGTGATACATCCTTAATGCGGATGCCGTCTCCACACATAGCAGCCATACCAATAAACGATCCCACCTCAATCATGTCTGGCAGCAGCTTATGCTCCGTTCCATGAAGGCAGTCAACACCTACGATAGTGAGCAGATTGGAACCAATGCCGCTGATGTTGGCTCCCATGCGATTGAGCATGTGGCACAACTGCTGGACATAGGGCTCACAAGCTGCATTATAGATAGTGGTAGTGCCTTCTGCCAATACCGCAGCCATGATGATATTGGCCGTACCAGTGACAGAGGCCTCGTCGAGCAACATGTAAGTACCTTTCAGCCGCTTCGACCCAATCTCATAGACATTACGGTCAGGAATCTGGTGGAATCTTGCCCCCAGGCTCTTAAAACCCAGGAAGTGCGTGTCCAGTCGGCGGCGACCTATCTTATCACCACCGGGCTTGGTGACCACCGCCTTACCCATGCGGCCCAACAGCGGCCCAATCATCATGACGGAGCCACGCAGCGCTGCACACTTGTGCACAAACTCATCACTCTCCAAGTATTGCAGGTCGAGGGAATCGGCCTCAAAGGAGTATTCGCCTTGGCCGATACATTCCACCCGAACACCAATATCGCACAACAGTTGGATGAGATTGTTGACATCGCGGATATTGGGAATATTGCGAATGACGACTTTCTCACTGGTAAGCAGCGTGGCACAAATCACTTCCAAAGCTTCGTTCTTGGCACCCTGAGGAGTGATAGTACCTTTCAGCAGATGACCGCCCTCTATCTTGAATGTTGCCATATTCCTTAGTCTCTGAAATGAACTTACTTCTTACGCTTGCCTTTCTTGGACTCATTAGGCTCCGAGAGATTCATACGGTCGAAACGGAAAGTATTTAGGTCTATTTGTATCATACCGTCAGTATAGCGTGCCAAGTCGTCAGCCACCTTCTCGTCTTCTATCGAGCCATGCCCCCAAGCAGCCAAGTCGCGCTTCATCTGGTTGGCAGTCTGGCGAACCAGTTCGTCGCGTTCCGGTCCCTCAGCCATTGTCTTCAGTTTCTCAAACACTTGGGTCAGCAGTCGTCCATAGTGGCGCAGATGGGCTGCTTCGTTGTGTACCGGGTGTGCCATGGGCTGGGGTTTAGTGAGAATTTTCTCTGCCCCATCCACATCGTAGGGCCAGTCAATATCCAACTGCTTGTGGCTCATCAGATAGAGATGATCCCATAGTGTCTGCTCATAATCGGTGGAGGTACGCAGTTGGGGATTCTTGTTTTCCATCTGTCGAAGAATGGCGTGGGCACACCGGTTACGCTCTTCCTTGGTAGGCAGGCTTACAGCCAAGTCAACCATCTTCTGAATCTCGCGCCCATACTCCGGCATTACCAGCTTCTCGCGCTGCGTATTGTAGTCTAATCCGTTGATATCCATGAGGTTGTATATAATATTTTACTATTTACATTCTTTAATCTTATCAAAGCAGAGGTTTGGGCTTAATGGCCACAAAGTCCTTCAGATAGAAAGGAACAAAATAAGCCACATCCTCCGTCTGGCCGTTCAGCAGGCGCTTCTCTGCCAGAGGCTGCATCCATTTGGCCAACGGCTCTATGCCCTCGATGAAATGGGCATTCGGATGCTGGATGGTGTCCATGCACTTCTTGGCACCATTGCCAAAGAAATAGACAGGATGCTCATCGAGCCACGACTGGTAGGTATCAGCCTCAACAATATCGGCACTCACCTCGCGCACCGTCTTCAGACTGCGATCATAGAGTGCTGCATAGACCTCCATACGGCGGGCATCGAGCATCGGACAGAGCAGGGCGTTCTCCTCCAGTTCTGGATTACGCAAGAGCACGGGCACACACAGCAGTTCCAGTGTCGGAACAGCTATCAGCTTCAGATTGCGCCCATAGCAGATGCCCTTGGCCATCGACACTCCGATGCGCAACCCGGTATAGGAGCCCGGTCCGCAGCTGACACTGACCGCATCGAAGGGTATGGCATGGTTGTCGGTAAACGACAGGGCTTCGTCTACCATCGTGCCCAGCCGCTCAGCTCCTGCCCCTTTCTCGCCACGCTCTTCCTGCTGGAAGATGCACTGGCTGTCTTCCGACACGGCCACCGAGCAGACATTGGTGCTGGTTTCAATATGTAGTATACAAGCCATTTTCTCTTATTCCATGTTTATTTAAGGTGCAAAGGTACGAAACAATTTCCAAATTAACGACACTTATGCCAATAAAACGATTTCCTTTAGTGCTTTTTTAACTTCTAAGCACTGAATCTGAGAAACGCCATCTCACCTCCAACAAAGTTACGGGTCGCCTCCAACGAAGTTACTTGTCGTTGCCAACGAATTTTATAACTCAGCGCCGCCAACAGGCACCTGCATCCTGGCCGTTACGTTCTTTCCCATGTGGCGCTGTATTTCACCCCGTGTCGAGCCGACTCAAACGATCGTTTGAGTCGGCTCAACTGATGTTTTGAGCCGACTCAACTTTCGGTCGTCTTTTAATTACATTCTTCGTTATTGCTGTAATAACGTATGATTCTGAGAATTGTTTACTTTTGTGGCGTATTCCGAAGTGTGGGTACACAAACCAATAGTTAACAATCAATTTACTTCAGACAATGAACACAAAAGAGAAACTGACAAAAAGCTGTGACCACATACTATCGCACAGCCCCCTCCTGAGTCCTCATCCCCTCTTATATCTGTCCCCCCTTAAGGGGGACTTAGATATGAGGGGGAGGACTCCAGCTATTGAGGAGCGCATGGTCAAAGGCCGGTATACTGGTTCTTAGAAGAGGAAGGTCTTCTCGGCCCAGTAGCAGAGGATACCGGCGAGATAGCCCACGAAGGCTATCCAGGTGACCTTCTTCATGTACCAGCCGAAGGTGATCTTCTCGAGGCCCATGACTACGACACCGGCGGCAGAACCGATGATGAGCATCGAACCGCCCACGCCGGCGCAGTAGGCCAGCAGCTGCCAGAAGATGCCGTCGACGGCCATGTCGCCTGCGGCCTGGACAGGATACATGCCCATGCAGCCAGCCACGAGGGGAACGTTGTCGACGATGGACGAGAGCACGCCGATGATGCCCGTCACCAGATAGTGGTTGCCCTCGAAGGCTACATCGAGGCTCTTGCCCAGCATGGTGAGCACGCCGATGGTCTCCAGGCAGGCCACGGCCATCAGGATGCCGAGGAAGAAGAGGATGGTGGACATGTCAATGCGGGTGAGCATGGTGGTGACGCGCTTCTGCATAGCACCTTTCTCCTCGGGGGCCTTCAGGTCGGCATAGAATATCTCGGTGACGGTCCACAGCACGCCGAGCACGAGCAGGATGCCTACGAACGGCGGCAGGTGGGTGATGGTCTTGAAGATGGGCACGAAGATGAGTCCGCCCACTCCCAGGAAGAAGATGATCTTTCGCTGCGAGGTCGTCAGGTCGCTGGCTGCTACGGTCTGGGCCTGCGCGGCTGTAAAGGTCAGGTTGCCCTTGAGCGACAGCGACAGGATGTAGGCGGGGATGACCATCGAGACGAGTGAGGGAATGAAAATCTCCATGATGACACCGGCGGCCGTGATGACACCCTTGTTCCAGAGCATGATGGTGGTGACGTCGCCGATGGGCGAGAAGGCTCCGCCGGAGTTGGCGGCGATGACTACCAGCGCGGCATAGATGAGGCGGTCCTTCTGGTCGCTCACCAGTTTGCGCAGAATCATGATCATCACGATCGAGGTGGTCAGGTTGTCGAGGATGGCCGACAGGATGAAGGTCATGAAGGCGATGCGCCACAGCAGGGCCCGCTTCGACTTGGTCTGCAGCGTGTCGCGCACAAAGTTGAAGCCTCCGTTCTGGTCTACCAGCTCCACAATGGTCATGGCACCCATCAGGAAGAAGAGAGTGGTGGAGGTAGCGCCCAGGTGGTGCTCAATCACTTCGCTGACGGCTGAGGCAACCTTGTCGCCCACGGCTCCGGCCACATAGCTGCCCGGATCGAACATGAAGAGCGTCCAGCAGCCCACGAACATCAGCAAGGCAATGGCAGCCTTGTTGATTTTGGTCAGGCTCTCGATGGCTATGCAGAAATAGCCGATGCAGAAGAGGATGACAATGCAAATTGTTAATGTTGACATAATGATTTGAATTTAATAGATTGTAGATATTGCGTGCAAAGGTACAAATAAAATCAGAAAACTAACCCATTTTTTTATTCTAATTTAAGCGTAACCGTTTTGGTTTTGTTCCTCGATTTGATTTTCAGTCTCACCGTTCCTGCCTCCCTGCCGGCACGCAGGATGACGGTTGTGCTGCCCTGCCAGAGGCGGTGGCTCGCGTCGGCGGTCAGCGCGTGGCTCGTGATGTCGCCATTGCTGATGCCCACTATGCGGGCGGGGCCTTCCAGCTGGAAGGTCAGCTCGTCGTCGGCGGTCCGGACCTGCCGGCCTTGGGCATCGACGGCCCGGATCAGGATGTGCTGCAGGTCGTAGCCATCGGCTTGCCAGCAGGCATTGTCGGCTTCAGCCTGTAGACCGACTGCCTTGCCGGTGGTCTCCAGCGAGTGGCGAGCCACAGCCTTCCCCCCTTGATAGGCCACAGCCTCCAGCCTTCCGCTCTGGTAGGCCGTCTCGCCCCAGTGTATCTGGTTGCGCAGCTTCGCCTCGCGTGGATTCTGCTTTCTACCCAGACTCTTGCCGTTGAGCAGCAGCTCCACCTCGTCGCAGTTGGTAAAGATGTAGAGGTCGGCTTTCGAACCCACCGGGCGGTTCCAGCTCTCGGTGTAGCGGTCGTTGGCCATCTTCACTCCGTTCCACATCTCGCTGTTCGCGCTTTCGAGCACCGCCAAGTGGACGGTAGGCTCCTCGGGCTTGAACATCGACTTCATCAGGTAGGCCTTGGGCTTGGGTTGCAGCGAGATGTCGAACACCCCTTGCGCCCATCCTTTGGCCGGCCAGCCCATGCTCTCGCCCAGATAGTCGATGGCTCCCCAGTAGGCCAGCCCGATCACCTTTTCGAGGTTCATCTCGAAGAAGTTCTTGCCCATCGCCTGCGTGGATGCCTCGCTCTGATAGAATGTCATCCAGGGAAAGCGCCGCCCGTCGCCGGGGAAGTACATATAGCGGTAGTTGTACGACTGCACATCAGTCACGCAGGCCAAGTCGCAGGGCAGCGAGTCGGTCTGGCGGTTGCGGTAGCGCGGGTGCATGGCTACAGTGGTCAGTCGCGTGGTGTCGTAGCGGTGCAGCAGCGTCCTCTGCAGCTGATAGGCCGTCACCCCCCAGTCGTGATAGCGTGTGTCGTAGATTTGCTGCAGTTCGTTGCCCAGACTCCACATGATGACGGAGGGAGCGTTGCGGTCGCGCTTCACCCATTCGGTGACATCCTGCTGCCAGTGTTGCTCCCACGGCGAGCGGCCTCCGGCATACTGCTGTGTCCACTTGTCGTAGAGCTCGTCTACCACCAGTATGCCGTATTGGTTGCACAGTTGGATAAACTCGCGGCTGTACGGATTGTGCGAGGTGCGGATGTGGTTGATGCCAAACTGTTTCATCAGCTGGATGCGCTTCTCGATGGCGCGCGGATAGGCAGCGGCTCCCAGCGCACCTAACGTATGGTGGTTGGCGTAGCCTTTCAGCAGCACCTTCCGGCCATTCAGCTTCAGTCCGTATTCCGGCCCTATTTCTACTGTTCGGATGCCAAACGTCTCTTCCACCTCGTCGGCCACACTGCCGTCTTCGCGTAGCAGGCTGACGACTGCCTTATATAAATAAGGTGTCTCGCAGCTCCAGAGCAACGGTTTCTCGATGGCCATCTCGGGCAGTCGAAACTCCCACGAGGATGCCAGCCGCTTCGGTTTCGTGCGCGCTTCCGCCACCAGCTGTCCGTCGGACTGATAGATGCGCACGCTCGCCTCAAACGTTGCCTTGCGACTGGCGGTCACATCGGCGGAGATGTTCACATACCGGTTGTCGCGAGTCGTGATATACAGCGGATGGCGGCTGAAGAAGATGTCCTTGGCTGTGGTGACGAGGCTGACATGGCGGAAGAGTCCGCCGCCTGTGTACCATCGTGAGTTCTTTTCCGTCATGGTGTTGGCCTTGACCACGATGACATTCTCCCGGTCGTATCGCAGATAGCGGGTGATGTCTGTCTCAAAGCCTAAGTAGCCATAGTCGGTTCTCCCGATATGTTGTCCGTTCAGCCAGACGTCGCCCACCAGCATGATGCCCTCGAAGTCGAGCAGGATGCGCCTGTCTTTCCACTCCGCACTGTCTGCGGCCAGCGTCTTCCGATACCATCCGGTGCCCATCTCCTTGAATCCGCGAGCCGAGAGCCGCGACTTGGTGTTGGCTGCCGCGTCGCTGTTGTCGGCGCGCTCGTCGGCGGCAGGAGCCACCCACGGCTGTACTATCTGGAAATCGTGAGGCACATCAACCTTTTCTGTCTGGCTGAACAGCGAGTCACGGCTGAACTCCCAGCCAAAGTCCATGTTGAGAACCTGTCGTACTTGCGAATGGCCAGCAAGTGATATGGATGTAAGCAGAATCAGTAGTAGTTGTTTCATTGTTGTTGTCGTATTTGCACGTTGCCAAGACGGGAGGTCTTAAATGCACTGCAGGTTCTTGGCCAGCTGTTCAGTGCTGCTGGCTCCTACCAGTACCGAGGTCACGCCCTCTTGGCTCAGTATCCATCGAAGTGCCTTCGCGGCTAATGTCTGCTGTTCGGCCTGCGCTTCGGCATTCCATTCTTTCAGCTGGGCCAGCAGTTCGGGAGTCAGCATGTCGGGGCGCAGAAACTTCTCCTTTGCCATGCGCGAGTCTTGCGGGATGCCCTGCAGGTAGCGGTCGGTGAGCAGTCCTTGTGCCAACGGCGAGAAGGCGATGAATCCCACTCCCTCCTCGCGGCACAGTTGCAGTATACCCTCTTCTATGGGCTGACGGTGCAGCATGTTGAGCTTGCCCTGATAGATGAGCAGGGGCACATCGTGGCGGCGCAGATATTCGATGCCGTGACGCAATGGCTCTAACGGCCACTTGGAGATTCCCACGTAGAGCGCCTTCCCCTGTCGCACCACGTCCACCAGCGTCTGCAGGGTTTCGTCCAGCGGCGTGTCGGGGTCGTAGCGGTGCGAGTAGAACAGGTCGACATAGTCCAGATGCATGCGCCGCAGGCTTTGGTCGAGCGAGGCCGTCAGATACTTGCGCGAGCCCCAGTTGCCGTAGGGGCCGGGCCACATGTCGTAGCCTGCTTTCGTCGAGATGAACAGTTCGTCGCGATAGGGCCTCAGGTCTTGCTCCATCACCCGTCCGAAGGTCTCCTCTGCCGAACCGTAGGGCGGACCGTAGTTGTTGGCCAGATCGAAGTGGGTGATTCCATGGTCGAAGGCATACCTTATTATATTACGCGAGCGCTCGTATGGGTCTACCCCTCCGAAGTTATGCCATAGTCCCAAGCTGACTTTGGGCAGCAGCACACCGCTGCGCCCGCATCGTTCGTACTGCATGCCGCTGTCATAGCGGTCGTCTTTTGCCTGATAGTTGCTCATGTCTTTTGATTCGTTTTAGGATTGAGATTGCGAAGTTACGAATAAAAAATGAGTTGACCAAGAAGTCAACTCATTTTCTTTTATTTCTTCACCAGTTTTACCTGTCCTTGGAGTCCGCTGGCTACAGGAGTCCAGTCGGCATAGGTCGTTTTCTTGTAGTTGATGTCCACGATATTGATCTCCTTCATCTTCCGCCACTGCACACCTCGGCGGTCCATGTCGGCAATACGGTTGGCGGGAAGATTGGTCACCTCGATGCGCAGTTCGTTCTGGCCTTTGCGCAGGGCATCCCCGCAGTCGAGCACGAAGGGCACTGCCCACGCACAGCCTATGAACTGGCCGTTCAGGTAGACGCGAGCCGACTCGCGCACGTCGCCCAGATCTATCTGCCACCGTTGCTGCGACTGCTTGCCATCCAACTTGAAGGTGGTCGTATAGACACCCGTGCCCATCGTGACGGCTGTCTCGCTGCTCAGCCCTTCCCATGTCTGGAGGGATGCGAGCTGGAAGGTCTGTGTCACGCGGGGCTGCTCCTCGATGAAGGAGAGCGTCCAGGGACCCTTGATGGCTATCTCCTCGCACTCATGCGATGTGGCGGCTGCGGGCTGCGGTCCTGTCTTGGCCGAGGTGGTCAGAATCACCGACTCGCCCGACCGCAGGCAGAGGTCTACCTTGCCGTCGACGATGCGGGCGGGCGAAACCGCTCCCGTCATGGCATCATAGCAGGTGGCACTCTTGAAGTCGACGCCCAGTGCTACCTGTTGATGGAAGTCGCGAGGGGTCAGGTTGGCAATAAAGTAATGGTAGCCGTCAGCATTCCTTCGACGGATGGCGCGGAGTCCCTGTTGGCGCATCTGTTCTGCCTTCGCCCTCTGAGCCATCGCCTGACCGTCTTCACCGTAGATGACGAGCGCGGCCAGCGGTGCGAGCAGTGTCTTCAGTCGACTGTCGACAGTGGTGCCGCTGGGGATGATGAGCGCGCGATAGCGCGTGCCGCCCTCGGTGACGAGCTGCCCGTCCTCGATGCGCACCTTCGCCAGCTGGCGGTCGCTGATATAGTCGCAGTCGTAGCCTAACGAGTCGATGGTCAGGATGCTATGGATAAACTCGGGCGACTTCTCGTCCATGTTGTGGATGTCAAACTGCATGAGCAGTTCCTCGCCCAAGGTTCCCTTGCCGTTCTTCACAGGGATGCGTTTGCGCCACATGTCGCGCACGGGCAGGTAGACCAGGAAGTCGTTGTCGGGCTGGCCCAACTGCAGGAAGCTCTGACACCTCTCTATATATTTCATCAGGTAGGGAGCGTCGCGCCAGATGCTGTTGGTGGGCGACATGTCGATGGAGGCATAGAACTTCCATCCCGGCCACGCATCGTCCTTCGGGGTATAGCACGAACCGTGGAAGAACACGTGGTTGACACCACAGGTGAACATCAGGTCGAGATCGGGCTTCATCTGCGACAGCGAGGTGCGGAAGTGTTCGGTGAGCCACGTAAAGGTCTCGCTGGAGGTGAAGCGCTTACCCATGACATGAGCGGCCGAGGGGGCGTACTTCAGCATCGACACGTCGCTGAAGTTCTTGCGTGTCTTGCCCGGGTCGGTGCGCAGGCCCTTGATGCCCAGCTCCGAGAGTCCGAAGCCCTCTATTTCAGGAATGTCGACAGCGGCATAGAGGTCGAGCAGGTTGGCGGGCGAGCCGTGTGCCTGATTGCGCACCGTCACACCGTGACTGTGCGCCCAGTCCACCCATTGCAGGGTGAAGTTCTCGTAGAGCAGGTCGCTGAGCGTCTCGCGATAGTCAGCGAGCACTTCGCTGGGGTCCATTCCTCCGTCCACCGTCTTGCCTAACAGCTCTGGCAGATGCTGGCGGAGGTCGTAGCCGCGCCGCTTCTGAAATTCGTCGAAGAGCGTGGGCGTCCAGTTGGCACGGTACACCTCGTAGCTGTCGTTGAAGAAGGTGTGTGGCCACGCTACGCCTGAGGCGGCAAACGCCTGGTCGAAACGCTCCAGATAGTTGCGCACAGCCTCGCGGTCGAAGTGGTCGACCACCCAACCCTCGCCACCGGGGGCGGCACGCTTCACCTTCTGCTTGGTGCGGCCTGTCTCGATGGTATAGGTGGGAGAACCGCCTATCACGGTATCGCGGAACACGGCCTTGCAAGCCGCTTGTTCGAGCGCCACCTGCGGACCACCGAAGGGCCAGCCCGTTCCACAGTTCATATCCACCTCGATGCCTAATGGTTTTGCAATCTCCTCAACGGCTTTCAATGCCTGCATCCAGCGGG
>JAEEGJ010002521.1_pt1 | contig 91876 bp, 78 predicted proteins | sample 8958761 | NCBI WGS metagenome assembly JAEEGJ01 (sample SAMN16246546, study PRJNA631951) | gut metagenome | biome: gut microbiome; feature: rumen; material: RS-attached | host: Bos | place: Iran: Karaj | collected 2018-10
GATGTGGATTGAGTTACGCTCCGTGAAGATGTACTCGGACATCTTAGGGTTCCAACGACGTGTCTGGTGACCGAAGTGTACGCCTGCTTCAAGAAGCTGCTTCATTAAAATAACTGGCATAAAATAAATCCTCCTGTTTTCTTCCGTATACACCAAGTAATATTCAGCTCAAATTGGCCACAGTCGGAGTGTATACGTGATTTTTATGCTCGAGTATTCTAACAAATAGCCCCTGCAAGTGCAAGGGCTAAATTTTATATTTATTATATATAGGGCAGAATCACTTTCTCTTAAAGTGCTTTACCGTGAATTCAACGCCTTTTGCGCTCATTACCGGAGGCTCTTCCTCCTCAAGCTCCCATGCGGGATCCTCATCAAGGTTCGGGAACCAGCAGTCAGCTTCGAATTCAGCCTTGATGCTCGTGATTATCGCCCTGTCACAGAGCTCGATAAGCGAGTTATAGAGCGAAGCACCGCCGATCAGATAAACTTCATCAGCTGTAAGAGCGAGGAAATCTTCAAGCTCAGATACGGAATGAAGCACCAATGCGCCTTCCTTCTCATATTCAAAGCTTCTGGACATGATGATATTAACTCTGTCAGGAAGAAGTCTCTGTCCAGGGAACGTCTCAAGGGTCTTTCTTCCGTATACAACAGTATGTCCTGCCGTGTATTTCTTGAATACGCCCTTCTGGTCCTCAGGGAGCGAGATAAGAAGATGTCCCTGATTTCCGATTGCCCAGTTCTTGTCTACTGCTGAAATTGCGATCATGTCTGTTACCCCTCAAAAATCTCTGTAAAATATCCCGACTGTGATATCGGCTCGCCTGCTTCAAGAAGATGCCTTGAATCAGCGAAAGTCTGTACTCTGAAGCTTGCTTCCCCCGGGATGCGCTCCTCAGAGCCCATAACCGTAATGGATGTCGGCGCCATCATCATTCCCTGCCAGATAACAGGAGCCGCAACACCAATAAGATGGCTCATAATAAGCGCCGTAACTCCGAAATGGCAGAAGAAAACGATATTGTCGTCGTTATGCTCTAAGACGTCGTAGAAACCCTTGTCATTTCTCTTATAGCCGTGCTTTTCGAGAAGCTCATCGATCCCTGCAAACACTTCCAGAGCGTGTTCCTTGATGTTTCCGGACTTCATGATCTCAGTCTCATACCACTGGTCCTTATCGTGGAAATCATCGCGGTGGTTAAAGTCTCTGGGATAAAAATCCCATGCTATAGTCCAGTCTTGTACCTGCTCGTCCCAGATCCTATAATAGAATTCCTTGAGCCAGTCACAGGTAATGGCTTCCCTGCCTGTCTCTTTAAGCGATACAGAGCAGGTATCCTTGGCTCTGCCCAAAGGTGAACAATAGATCTGCTTTATGTCCCATTTGGCTACGCGCTTTGCTAAAATCTCAGCTTCACGCCAGCCCTTTTCCGTTAAGGAATCCTTCTCGTAATCAGGATCCCCGTGCCTTATAAATATTAATTTCATTAAGTCTCCGCCGTCAGACTGCTACCGGGATGCCCTTGATCTTGGGGCCTGCCTCATAGCCTTCAAGTCTGATGTTATCTGTAGTGAACTGATAGAAATCAGTGATTCCCTCATCGAGGACGAGCTTCGGAGCCGGATACTTAGGCATCTCGATAAGCTCTTTTACGATATCAACGTGTCTGTCATAGATGTGTGCGTCAGCTATTACGTGAACGAACTCACCTACTTCAAGGCCCGAGCATCTTGCCATGAGATGAACGAGAACCGCATACTGGCAGACGTTCCAGGCGTTTGCAACGAGCATGTCGTTGCTTCTCTGATTCAAGATCGCATTTAGCTTATTGCCTGTAACGTTGAATGTCATTGAGTAAGCGCAGGGATAAAGGTGCATCTCGGAAAGGTCCTGATGGACATAGATGTTCGTCATGATCCTTCTGGATGAAGGATTATTCTTAAGATCATAAAGAACACGGTCGACCTGGTCGAACTCGCCTTCCTTATACTTGTGCTTTACGCCAAGCTGATATCCGTAAGCCTTGCCGATAGAGCCGGTCTCATCAGCCCATGAATCCCAGATATGGGAGTTAAGATCATGAACATTGTTGGACTTCTTCTGCCAGATCCAGAGGAGCTCATCAACAGCTGCCTTGAAGTTGATCCAGCGCTGTGTGAACATCGGGAATTCCTCAGCGAGATTATAGCGGTTCACGATCGCAAATGCCTTGTAAGTATAGGCAGGTGCACCGTCGTCAGCCCAGTGGGGTCTTACCTTGTCGTTGATGGTTGAATAGCCTGAATTAAGGATCGTTCTAATGTTCTCATCGAAAATATCATCTGCTCGACTCATGGAATCCACCGCCTTTTAATTGATAGATTTGATTATAACAATAAGTATGCAAAATTCGAACAAGAGATACCAGACGTTATTAACTCAAAACATACAAAACGAACATCTCATTCTCAAAAACTGTCTCATTATCGGGAAGCTCAACTTCCATTTCACCGGTAAATCCTGTTTTGAATTTGAGATAATAATCAGCATCAGAAATCTCGTGTCCGTTAACACCGTATCTGAAGCTCTTGCGGCCGGTATTAAGATACAGCATTCTCGGTTTCTCAAAGCAGATAACGCTGTCAGGATCAGTCTTTTCGCTGATATAATGATATGTCTCTATGGCATAGGGCGAATAAGCATCGTTATCCTGTGTCTCACCCCAATGCGTAATGTTGTTGAAAGCCATATTGGCTCCGAAAGATAATTCAAAGATCAGGACAAATACCAAGATAATGACGGTTAAGAGTTTTGAATACTTTTCTGCAAAAGAAGACAGTTTCTTCGGAAATGAATTGTTCTTATTCTTTAACTTGTACTTTTCCCATAACTTCCTGATAAGTTCCGCAATAAAGACAATTCCTGCGGCTGTATAGAGCAGGACAAAAGGCAGAATATTATAGATATATCTGGGTCCCTGAACATAAGGAAGATTGCAGTTCACGATGATGGTTCCTATAAGAAGCACCGTAAAGTAAATGTTTTTCTTCTGGAAACCTGTCCTGATCAATCCGATAACGAATAAAGCAAACAGGACATAGCCTTCACCGTCGATACTTACAAAGAACTTATGGATCAGCGTAATGTAATAACGGAATAAAGAAGATTTATCTATCTGAACAGCAAAATCGCTGTAATTCGGTGTCGCAGGCATAAGCCAGAGTCTTTCTGAGACAAGGACAAGCACTCCAAACAGCAGATACGGCAGGACATGCAGAATAATCAGGCGTTTGCGGTTAAGAGACTTCTTTACCAGAGGATAGATAAGGATTACGTGCTCAACAAATGCAAGAACACATACGGCAGCGCCGCTTAAACGGGTCTCATATGTAAACCACAACGAGAATCCGTAGATAATACTTAAAGGTATGACGTTTCTGCCCTTCTCCTCCAGATCACAGAGGCACTCCATCAACAGGATCGAAAGAATACAGAAAAACACAAACGGAAGATCCGAATAAAGCTGATTAAGGGCACTGAACAGATAACTACTCATGCAAAAGATAACAGAGATCAGGAATGAGAATTGGGCGGACAGCCTTTTACGGAACAGCAGTACGAGCGCTCCCGCAGTAAGCGCAAGACTGAATAAAAGGGGCAGTTTATAAAAGATGATCTTGTCTGCACCGAATCCGACGATCTTATAGATTGCTGAAAGCAAAAGAGGATATCCCCAGACATAAACAAGAGAGCCTGATTCAATGGCTTCCTGAGGAAGATCAGTCGGATGGTAGAAAAGATTCATCTGAACCTGCTCGGGAAGTCTGCCGTCTGCAATCGCTATTCCCTCGCTTATATAAGCGGCACAATCGTCGCCCCAGGGATAGATACCTCTGGTAATGCTGAATGAACCAAACAGTAAAACTATAAGAGTTGCGGCTAGAGCGAAAAGCCAGTCTTTCTTAGTAAATATACTCATTTAACTTCCTGAACAGATTGAACCCGTACATTGTAAATAACTTCACAAAAAGTCTAACACTAGCCGGGAATAATAAAAAGGACTCTGATTATTACTAATCAAAGTCCTTTTATTGGTCGGAGTGACGGGACTTGAACCCACGACCTCTTGCTCCCTAAGCAAGCACTCTAGCCACCTGAGCTACACCCCGATGATCTCGAACTCGTTAAGGAAAATTTTTGGTCGGAGTGGCGGGACTTGAACCCACGGCCTCCTGCTCCCGAAGCAGGCACTCTACCACCTGAGCCACACCCCGTTGGAGTATTCCTCTAACAAGCCTATAAATCTTATAACAACGGAATAAATTATGCAAGACATAATTTCAAATAAGAAAAAATATCTTTCAAAAACCCGCAAATGCCTTAAATAACTATATCAGAAATAATAAAGGCTGCCACTTCATTACGTGACAGCCTTTAACGTAATCTTTTAAATAATTACTCTTCTGTTGTCTCAGCAGCAGCTTCTTCAGCAGGTGCTTCCTCAGCAGCTTCTTCCTCAGGGATCTCAGGATCGATAGGAGCAACTTCCTTGATGGAGATAGAGATTCTTCTCTCCTCGGGTTCGATCTTGATAACCTTAGCCTGAACAACCTGACCTACAGAAAGAGCATCCTCAGGCTTCTCAAGTCTTCTGGAAGAGATCTGTGATACGTGGCAGAGTGCGTCGAGATCGGGCTCAAGCTGTACGAAAGCGCCGAACTTTGTAAGACGGACTACTGTACCCTGAACTACGCAGCCAACAGGCATTCTCTCTTCGATTGCATAGTAAGGATCGTCCTCAAGCTTCTTGTAGCCTAAAGAAATCTTCTTTGTCTCCTTATCGAAAGACTTAACGTAAACGTCAACTTCATCGCCAACCTTCAGAACGTCAGCAGGCTTAGCGTTGCGGCTCCATGAGAGCTCGGAAACGTGAACGAGTCCGTCAACACCGCCGATATCGATGAATGCACCGAAATCAACAAGGCTTCTTACAACACCGGTATAGTGCTTGCCTTCCTCGATGTTGTCCCAGATCTCAGCGCTCTTCTTGCGGCGCTCTTCGGAAACGATGATTCTGTGGCTTCCGGAGATTCTGAGGCGGCCCTTCTCTGTGTCGAACTTGGTAACAAGGATATCAAGTGTCTGACCAACATAGGATTCGAGATCCTTAACTTCGCCAGTCTTGATCTGTGTTCTGTGGATATAGATATCAACGCCCTTGTAAGAACCGATAACGCCGTCCTTAACAGTACGTGTGATCTTAACTGAAATAGGAGTCTTGTTCTTGTAAGCTTCCTCGATCTCAGCTCTGCCCTTCTCGGACTCTACATCATTCTTAGAAAGGATGATTTCCTTGCCTTGATCGGAATTCTTGATGCTTCTGACCTTAACGGTGACTTCAACGTGGTCGGCAATTGCCTTGTCAAGATCGAATTCAGGATCCGAATCAAACTCCTTACGTGAAATTCTACCTTCGGACTTGTCGTGTACGTCAACGTATACATAGTCGTCGTCTGCAGAGGTAATCGTGCCCTTTACTACAGCACCTCTTCTAACCTGCGCAATTAAATCGACAGCATTGGCAAACTCTGTGTCAAAGCCCTGATTTGTGATCTTTTCTTCTTCGTTCATTTGTTGAACAACCTCCAAAATAATAGCTTCCGGTGTAGATGCACCCGCTGTGATACCGACTTTATCAGTTGGAAGTATATCCCCATTTTGAATAAGGCTTCTAACCTCTGTGCCGGAATTCACAAGGAATGTTCTTGCACAACGACCTTTGCAGATGTCCAAAAGCTTAGTGGTGTTCGAACTGTGAGCAGAACCGATGACTATCATCGAATCTGAAGTCTCAGAGAGCGAAGCGGCTTCCTTTTGCCTACTTTCAGTCGTAATACATATTGTATCAAAAACATTATATTTTTCAATTTTATTTTTAACAATCTGGCATATTTTTTTAAAACTGTCGCTGGAGAACGTTGTCTGCGATATTAAAATGGCGGATTCAAGCGGAAAATCAAGGGTCTCCAAATCCTCAGGAGCCTTTACTACAGCGCATTTCACGCCATATCCCTCTGCTTCACCAAGAATGCCCGTTACCTCAGGATGACCTTTGGTTCCTGCAATGATTATGTTCATTCCCTTCTCTGCATTCTCTCTTACGATCTTGTGGATCTTTGCAACGAAGGGGCAGGTCATATCTCTAATATCGCAGTTTTTGGACTTCAGGATCTTTATTTCTTCGGGAGTTACGCCGTGAGCTCTGACGATTACAACAGAATTGTCAGGACAGTCCTCTGCCTTTCCGCAGATCATAAAACCGCCTTTAACAAGCTGATCTACTACATATTTGTTGTGAACGATCTCGCCAAGCATCACCAGAGTCTTGCCGTCAGTACTTGAAGCGACTGCATCCTGGGCAGCCGTAACGGCATTTTTTACACCAAAACAGAATCCTGATGACTTGGCGACAGATACTTTCACTTATCTTCCTCTTCCAAATGGCTTAAGAGGAATTCCCTTGTGCCTTCGATATCGTACTTGCCTGTATCGATCACGATAGCTTCAGGTACCTGGATAAGAGGTGAAGTTGCTCTTGTGGAGTCCTGTTCATCTCTATATTTAATATCTCTTAATACCTCTTCATAAGTCTGGGAGTGATCACCGGCTTCATTAAGCTCTTTAAGTCTTCTCTCGGCTCTTACTTCGGGTGCGCATACGACAAAGAACTTATATTTAGCGTCAGGAAGAACAACAGAAGCTATATCTCTTCCGTCAAGCACGAATGTCTGGTTCTTTGCTATCTCTCTTTGGAGAGCGACCATTGCTGTTCTTACGAAAGGAAGAGCGGAAATATCAGATGCAGCGATAGATGTCTGCGGCGTTCTGAGTTCGCCCGTAACATCCTCACCGTCAAGGATCATGTGCTGAACGCCGTCGATGAACGCAACTTCGATCTTAACGTCGTCCATCATCTTCTTTACAGCATCGGAATCTTTTGCATTGATGCCTCTCTTGATAGAAGCAACTGCGCATGTTCTGTACATTGCGCCTGTATCGAGATACATGATGCCGAGCTCTTTAGCGATGCCCTTTGCAAGTGTGCTCTTGCCTGATCCTGAAGGTCCGTCGATAGCGATCTGATAAATGCCCATAAGTAAACTCCTTTACAATATATCTCCGTCTTCGGTTTTTCTGTCTCTTCCTGTCTCATACACACGGTACTGCGACCACAGTGTCTCAAGTGACTCCAGTGATGACTGGATGTGCTCTTTTCTGTGCATTCCGAGTGATACGAGAAGTGCGTTTATAAGCGAGAGGGGCGCTGTCAGCGAATCTACAAATGATGCCATCGATGACTTTGCGAAAAGCTTGATATCAGCATATTCTGTCATTGCGGTGTCATCCTTATCGGTAATGGCAATGATAGTCGCACCCTTCTTTTTGGCATATCCCATTGAGTTAATGGTTCTTGCGGAATATCTCGGGAAAGAGATTCCGATCATGACATCCCCTTCCCCAATCGGCATGATCTGCTCGAAAAGCTCATTCGTACAAGTACTTCTTACAAGTACAACGTCATCGAAAAGGAGCGTCATATAAAAGTGCATGAACTCCGACAAAGGAGCTGATGCCCTGATTCCCATGATATATATCTTTCTTGCGCGAAGGATCGAATTAACGGCTTTGCCGAATTCCTTCTCATCTACTGAATTCAGTGAATCACGAAGATTAGCGATATCCTGTGCAACGACTGCCTTAAAAGCATCTGTGTCACTTTCAAACTTCTCGGTAAGACCTAATCGCTGAACTGATGTAAGCTTTGATTTAAGGTCTTCCTGCAATGCTTTCTGGAACTCAGGATAACCTTCAAATCCGAGTTCTGTAGTAAATCTGACTACAGTTGATTCAGATACTCCGACTTCCTCGCCGAGCTTTGCAGCAGTCATGTAAGCGGCTTTGTCATAAGACTCCAGGATAAAGTTTGCAATGGCCTTGTGGCCCTTGCTCATGCTGGAGACAGCATTCTCAATTAGATCAAGCGTCCCCGTCATTTTCTTCACCCTCTTCATTCTCCGGCTTAGGTGCCATGAGGCTCTCAATTGAGATCTGCTTATCCTCACCGCCTGCAGCTTCCTTCAATGAATCTTCCATATCTCTGATCGTCTGATAGCTCATGAGTTCGAGCGGCGGGAGATCTTTTACAGATTCGATTCCGAATTCAGTTAAGAACTTTCTGCTTGTCTTAAAAAGTGAAGGTCTTCCCGGAGCATCGAGATTGCCTGCTTCTTCGATCCATCCTCTGTCGAGGAGCCTGGAGATGATGGAATCAGAAGATACGCCTCTTACGAGTTCAACCTGCGCTCTTGTGCAGGGCTGGTTATAAGCGATAACCGCCAAAGTCTCATAAGATGCCTGTGAGAGCGGCGGAACCTGCCTCGGGCCGAACATTCTGTCCAGGATCTTCTTCTGTGAAGGTCTTGTCATGATGGCGTATGAATCCTCAGTCTTTCTGATCTCAAGGCCGCTCCAGGGGTTGCCTGAATATCTGTCCATGAGGGACTTTATAGCTTCATTGACCGCATTTTTCGAGCAGTTGCAGATATCAGCCATCTTATCGACTGAAACAGGGTCGCCTGAAACGAATAATATAGATTCGATCGCTGCGGGTAATTCCTGTGATGTTATCTTAAAATCGTCTTCCATTTTTATCAGCCCTTTTTCTCTTCTATCGAGATCTCACCGAAGTTTCTGTCCTGTTCAACCGTTACCTTGTTGTCTCTGATGAGTTCCAATATCGCAAGGAAACTTACCACCTTATCCATCTTCTCTGCTTTCTTGCCGAAAAGGCTGGAGAATAAGATCTTTCCCTTGCCTGTGATAGAACGCCAGATCGACTTGATCCTTTCTTTTACAGAGCGCTTATCCCTTTGGAGGATATGAGTGATCTTTGCAGAGATATCGGTAAAACGCTGCTCATTGCGCTCATTTATGAGAGCGACAGCATCGTTGAACTCTTCAATATCAAAAGTCTGTTCAGCCGGCTTTAATGAGATACCGAGCTGTTTTGCAGTGGATGCATAACGGAATCTCGCGCCGTCGAACTTGTCTCTTCTCTCTTTTAAGTCCTGCGCGAAAACACGGCATCTCTTATAACGCATAAGTGAGATAACGAGTTCTTCTCTGGGGTCAACAACATCATCTCCGCTTCCGCCCAATGCTGCCTGCATGCCGGGAAGCATCATTCTGGACTTTATCGATACTAATGTCGCACCCATTACAAGGAAGTCTGATGCAAGTTCCATATCGAACTCCTGCATGGACTCAATATACTGCATATACTGCGCGGTAATCGTGCTGATCGGGATATCGTAGATATCGACATCATTCTTTTCGATCAGATGCAAGAGCAGGTCCAGAGGGCCTTCGAATTGTCTTAATTTGATCTCAGGCTTTACAACTTGCTCAAGCATTATCAACCGACTCCCATAACCCTTGCAAACATCGTGATCAACGGATTGGTTATCAGATTTATGATGAAATTAAACGGCCACTGAATGATCTCAACAAGAAGGCTTAATCCGGGCAGCGGTGTGAAATTTCCAAGCAGGAAAACGATCCAGATGAGATATGGAGAAAACATCTGGAACCTCCTGTAAAATTCAGTACTCCTGACCTTATAAGGCAGGCATTCCTCAAGGACGTGGAAACCGTCCAGAGGCGGGATCGGCAGAAGATTGAATCCCAAAAGCATCATGGAAAAGATATTCGTGTAATAGAACAGATGGTAAAGAGCAACAAAAGGAGTTATCTGATCAGCCACGCCGCCATTAAACTTAAAAGCAAGCACACTAAAAATGCCTGTCAGAATGGCGGAGATAAAACCTACGATGAAGTTGCCGGTAACACCTGCAAGATGAACCATAATGTTCATTCCGCGGTAGCTCTTGAACCTGACGAGATTCCTCGGATTATACATAACCGGCTTACCCCATCCGAATCCTGCAACAAGCAGGAGGATGGTGCCGACAGGATCCATGTGTGCCAGAGGATTAAGCGTAAGCCTGCCCATATTCCTGGGAGTCGGATCGCCGAGCCATACTGCTGTTGATGCGTGCATGAACTCATGGACTGAGAATGACAGCGTCATTGCAAACAGGAATATGATGAGATAGTAAATTATCTCCTGCAGCGGTAATCCGTGTCTGAACAGGTCAATTATCATAATCTACCTCAAGCCTTTACAACGGAGAATGTGATCTTCTCGCCGTTGACGTTCCATTCCTTGGAGTTGTCGCCTGTGCCCTTGGAGATCTCAACTGCAAGTACTTCAGAAGCAAGATAATCCTTCTTCTTCTCGATTACTTCAGCAAGCTTGTCATTGCCGTCGTACTTGAGAACGATCCTGTCAGAAACTGTAAGGCCTTCTGTCTCCTTACGGTGATTCTGGATCTTGGAGATCATCTCTCTTACGAGACCGTCTTCGATGAGTTCTTCAGTAAGAACTGTTGAGATGGATACTGTAAGATTGCCGGATGTCTGTGTGGAGAATCCTTCAGGCTGTGTTGTCTCGATGAGGAAGTCTTCTTCTGTCATCTCGTACTCTTCGCCGTTTACGGTGATCTTTACAGAACCGCTCTTGAGGGCATTGTATGTCTCCTTGCCCGGAAGGTTTGCGATTACTTCCTTAGCGTCATTGAGGTTCTTACCGAACTTTCTTCCGCATGTACGGAGCTGGGGCTTGAAGCTGTAATCAACGAGTGTTGAAGCGTCGCTTAAGACTTCGATCTTGCGGATATTAAGCTCATCAAGAACGATCGGCTTATATTCATCGTCAAGACCGATCTCCGATACTACGTAGATCTCAGACAAAGGCTGACGGTTCTTGATAGAAGCGGATTCACGGCAGCTGTGACCTAATGTAACGATCTGCTGAACGAGCTCCATCTCTTCCTCAAGCTTAGCGTCGATAAGGCTCTCATCAGCTACCGGGTACTTAGCGAGGTGAACTGAGATGGGAGCTTCCTTATCTACTGAGCATACGATGTTCTGATAGATCTCTTCTGTCATGAAAGGAACGAAAGGTGCGCAGAGTCTTGTGAGGTTGTCGAGAACAGTATAAAGAGTCATGTAAGCATTGACCTTGTCCTGTGTCTCTTCAGCGCCCCAGTATCTGTCACGGCAGCGTCTTACGTACCAGTTGGAAAGCTCTTCAGTGAAGTCCTGGATGAGTCTTGCAGACTGGGAGATATCGTAATTATCCATCTTCTCGTTAACGACCTTGATGAGGGTATTAAGACGTGAGAGGACCCATCTGTCCATAGCGCCCAGAGAAGCCTTATCGAGTGTGTGCTTAGTAGGATCGAAGTTATCGATATCAGCGTACATTACGTAGAATGCATATGTATTCCAGAATGTACCGATGAACTTCTTGATGCCGTCATTGACAGCTTCCTTGGAGAATCTTGAAGGAAGCCAGGGCTGGTTAGCTGTATAGAAATACCATCTTGCAGCGTCAGCACCCTGTGTATCAAGAACATCCCAAGGATCAACAACGTTGCCTAAGTGCTTACTCATCTTGATACCGTCCTTATCCTGAACGATACCCATTACGATACAGTTCTCGAAAGGTGCTCTTCCGAAGAGAACTGTGGAAATAGCGATAAGCGAATAGAACCAGCCTCTTGTCTGGTCGATACCCTCAGAGATGAACTGGCAGGGATAGTGTGTATCGAAGAATTCCTTGTTTTCGAAAGGATAGTGATACTGTGCAAAAGGCATTGAACCGGAGTCGAACCAGCAGTCGATAACCTCAGGTACTCTCTTCATCTGGCCGCCGCACTTGGGGCACTTGATGTGTACGTTATCAACATAAGGCTTATGAAGCTCGATGTCATCCGGACAGTCGTCAGACATGGACTTGAGTTCCTCGATGGAACCGATGCAGTGTCTGTGGCCGCACTCGCACTCCCATACCGGAAGAGGTGTACCCCAGTAACGCTCACGTGAGATACCCCAGTCGATTACGTTTCTTAAGAAGTCGCCCATACGGCCGTCTCTGATCGTCTCAGGCATCCAGTTGACCATGTTGTTGGACTTTAAGAGCTCATCTCTCTTCTTGCTCATTGCGATGAACCATGTGGATCTTGCGAAATAGATCAGAGGTGTGTCGCATCTCCAGCAGAAAGGATACTCATGCTCGAACTTGGGAGCTGAGAAAAGGAGTGATCTTGCATCAAGATCCTTCAATACTTCAGGATCTGCGTCCTTAACGAACTTGCCTGCAAAAGGTGTCTCCTCTGTGAGGTTACCCCTTGTATCAACGAACTGTACCATCGGGAGATCATTGTCTCTTCCGACTCTTGCGTCGTCTTCACCGAATGCGGGAGCGATGTGAACGATACCAGTACCGTCTTCCATTGTTACGTACTCGTCGCATACTGTGTAGTGAGCCTTTTTCTTCTGCTTAGCTGCTTCGTCTGCTGCGCCCTGATAGAGAGCTACATAAGATCTGCCTGCAAGGTCAGTACCCTTATAGGATTCGAGGATCTCATAAGCCTTCTCGCCGTCTTTTGCAAGGCTGCCAAGAACGGAATCGAGCAGAGCTGTAGCCATATAGTATGTGTAGCCGTCGCATGCCTTTACCTTGGAATACTCATCGTTGGGGTTAAGGCACAAAGCAACGTTTGAAGGAAGTGTCCAGGGTGTTGTCGTCCATGCGAGGAAGTAAGCATCCTCATCAACGCACTTAAATCTTACGACAGCAGATCTCTCCTTGACTGTCTTATATCCCTGTGCAACCTCATGTGAAGACAATGCAGTACCGCATCTCGGGCAGTAAGGAACGATCTTGTGGCCCTTATAGATGAGACCCTGGTCCCACATCTGCTTTAATGCCCACCACTCGGACTCGATGTAGTTGTTGTCGTATGTAACGTAAGGATTGTCCATGTCAGCCCAGAAGCCTACACGGTCACTCATGTGCTCCCACTGATCCTTATATGTCCAGACGGATTCCTTACACTTCTTGATGAAGGGCTCTACGCCGTAGCCTTCGATCTGAGGCTTGCCGTTAATACCCAAAGCCTTCTCAACTTCGAGCTCTACAGGAAGTCCGTGTGTATCCCAGCCTGCCTTGAAGACGATAGTCTCGCCCTTCATTGCATGGTATCTCGGAATTACGTCCTTAATGACTCTTGTCTTAATATGTCCGATATGGGGCTTTCCGTTAGCCGTCGGAGGGCCGTCATATAGAGTAAAAGTCGGAGCACCGTCAGCCTTGGGCGCAATGCTCTTTCTGTATACGTCGTTCTTCTTCCAGAAATCGAGAACATTCTTCTCTCTGTCTACGAAATTGAGGTCTTTTGAAACTTTGTTGTACATAAACCTGCTTCACCTTTATATATAATTTTGCAAGTTAAAATTATATATATTAAGGGGCTTTAAAGTCAAGCAAACAGGCTCCACGGAAATCCTGAAGGAATCGGGGCCTCAAATGCAATAAATTCGCGCCTTACAGGGTGTTCGAACGACAATTTGTAAGCTTCGAGCGCAATATCTTTTGTCCTCTCATCCTTTTTACCGTACTTCTGGTCGCCTATAAGCGGGTGTCCGCTATGAGCCATCTGGGCTCTTATCTGATGGGATCTGCCCGTTCCGAGCTTTACTTCAACCATTGTGAGCCCTTCTTTTGAAGCCAGAGCCCTGTAATCGAGGTAGGAAGCCTTAAATTCGGGCTTTTCGTTGTCAGATACAGTTACGATATTTCTGGATTCGTCCTTGGAAATGTAGTTTTCCAGTCTTCCCTCGCCTTCAAGGACGCCGTTAACGACACAGCGGTAGATCTTATCCACCTTTCTCTGCCTTATCTGTTCAGAGAGTCTTGAAGCAGCTTTGCTCGTGCGCGCGAAAACCATGACACCCGATACCGGTCTGTCGAGCCTGTGAACAAGTCCCAGATAGACTTCACCGGGCTTTTGGTACTTCTCCTTGATGTAAGCCTTAAGGATCGTAAGCATATCAGGGGCATTGCTGCCGTCACTTTGAGACAGCACGCCTGATGGCTTGATAGCCACGATTATGTGGTTATCTTCGTAAAGGATCTTTACGCCGCCTGATATAGTGATTATCTGGCTGTCCATCTTGCCGTCTGTCCGCAGGGCAAAAGAACGCCCATCTTAGATACCGGGAGCATCAGCTCTTCTGCGTCGACTTTGCCGCCCGGGATGGCGAGTTTTAATATCTGGCCAGATGCCTGGGCCGTAATGCCCGTGGCATATGAACTTGCGATAAAGAAAAGCGGATCGTCGGATATGAGGTTAGCACAGAGCTTAACGAGATCGTAGAAAGAATCCTCAAGCTTCCAGAGTTCTCCCGAAGGTCCTCTTCCGTATGACGGAGGATCCATGATGATGCCGTCATATTTACGGCCTCTTCTTATCTCGCGCTCAACGAATTTCATGCAGTCTTCGGCGATGAACCTGACATATTTATCTTCCAGGCCGGATTCTTTGATATTCTCCTTGGCTCTGGCGATCATGCCCTTGGAAGCATCGACGTGAACGACCTCATCGGCTCCGTGAGCCGCGCAGGCCAAAGTCTGTGCGCCTGTATATGCGAACATGTTTAAGATCTTAATATCCTTCTTGCCTGAAGCCTTTGCCTTCTCGATAAGATCTCCGCAGAAATCCCAGTTCGAAGCCTGCTCAGGGAAAAGTCCCGTGTGCTTAAATGCAGTGGGTTCTATGATAAAAGTCAGTTTTTTGCCCAGCGAATCGTAGCTGATCTTCCATGTGGAAGGAAAACTCTTCTGCTTGGTCCAGGCTCCGCCGCCTTTGTCACTTCTGGTGTAGAAGGCATGGGGCTTTTCGAGATCATCCATTGAGATCTCCCTGCCGTCTTTTATGACCGGCCATACAGCCTGGGGATCAGGGCGTCTTAACGTGACGTTGCCCCAACGTTCATACTTTTCGCCGCCACCGCAGTAGATCAGCTCATAATCTTTCCAATTGCCCGAAATGAACATATTATTTGACCCTCATAACACCGGTATTCGCTATAAATTCGCCGTTATAGTACAACTCAACAGTATAATCGCCCGGTTCAAAGGTTCCAAGACCTTCAAGACCGGCCGAAAAATCGGCCTCGGCAGTTACATTATCGTACATATTAACGTTTCTGGTAAGAACAACTTCATCGTCTTTAAGGATCCTTGCTTCAAATGTGCCGGTAAGAGGCGACGAGAAATAGAAAACGCCCTTAAGTGCAAAGGCTTTCTCCGAAGCGATCGAGCTGTAATCAGCAGGGTTATCGGACGTTACATCATACCAGACAGAATAAACATAACTGCTCTTTACAAAGTTAACCGTAAGTTCAGTTGTTTCCGCCGTGTCAGATGTATAAGAACCTGTGGGCTCTAATGACTCGAAAGTCTCTTCTGTCGCGTTTACAGAATTAATATCATCAGTCTCATGGCTGTTATAGGCCTCGAGGATCTCCTCTACAAGGATATCGCACGAAGTTATCCCAAAAAGCAGAGAAAGCGACAATACTGCCGCTAATACTCTCCTGATAAACTGTGGTTTAAGTTCAACCATTAGACCTCATATCAGTTTTGACCGTTTACAGCCTGGCTCGTCTCCTTTACGACAATGCATGCGGCAGTAAGAACGATGTGTGTCTTCGAAGCATCGCCGTATACAACGAGTCCGTAGAAACCGGGCTCAAACTTATCTGCCGAATAATCCAGGTCGTAGCAGGACTGGTCATCATATACAGTAGGCTTGCAGGAACCTGAATATTTGGGAGTTGCCTTGTTTATGTCCTTAAAGTCAGGATCCTTGCTGTAATAGTAATCGTAATACAGTTCTTTCTCAATGTCAGTATTTACCGACCATGAGAAGGCAAGAGTCTTGGTATTTGAAGCAAAAGCGCTCTTGCCCACTGAGGTTACGTCGTAATCCCACCAGCCTGTCTTCGTGGGATAAGTAAGAGATTTCAAGTCATCATCCCTGATCTCATAGACAAGATTGGTCAGATAGAAATCATTCTTATTATTCTTGAAAGATATCGTTTCCTTCTCGTAAGTCTTCGTCTCGACTTTACATTTATAGGATTTGATCTCGTTTCCATATTCATCTTCTATCAGGAACTCATAAGTTCCGTCAGTAAGATAGCCGTTCTCATTAAAGGAAGATTCATTGTTCTTGGCAGTAAAATCAAGCTTTAAGCCTGCTTCGGTCAGACGGATAATGCCGGAAGTATAAAGCTCTTCCTCTCCCCTTTTTACTGCATATTTGATCCCGGGAATGAATTTATAGTCTAAGAGTTCAGGCTTGAAACTGATATCCATAGCGATCTTTTCCGCATTGATATAGACGTCTCTGGGTGCAAGGATCCAGTCTCCGCTGCTGAAGAAATCAGATATATTGCCGGGCATTACTCCGTAATCACCTGAAGCAAATTCATAAACAGCAGCTATTGCATCCATAGGATTTGTGATCTTGGGAGTCTCACCGTTAAGATCCACAGTTGCATAGGAAGTGATATTCTTTTTGGGAGCTTCAACAAGAGCCTTCTCCAGTTCTTCCATAGAAGATACGGATTTAACCGAAGGATCATCAAGATCTGCGATCTGCCAGTTCAGATATACTGTAGACTGCTTGGCAGCAGGATCATAGACAGGTTCCTGGATCGTATAAGATATCGTCTTTCTTACAACATTCAGATATTCCTGCTGAGCTATGTTCCTGTCAGAAGGACATATAATCTCATTTAACTGATCTTGTGTAACAGAAGCATCATCGAAATATGTAATGAGCTTGGAAGCATCGCCGGAAGATATGTCCTTGCAGAATGCATTGCAAAGCTCCATCCCATGATCTGCAGGCTCTTTTTCCCCACAGCTTGTGACAGATAATATAGAACAGACGATAAGCAATACCGCTAATGTCCTTTTAAATATACGCATTAAAGCACTTTACCTCACATTTAAGTGGCGCCCTCTTTTATGAAGGCGCCACCTTATTTAGCTCATTATATCAAAAACAGTTTAATACAATTAGGCAGAATCTTAAGAAACGCCGACATATGCCAGACAGATAAGATTATTTGTGCCCTTCTCGTAAATAGCTACAAGGTAAATACCGAGCTTAGCCTGATCTACCTGATAATCGAAATCATAGAAGATTCCTTCTGTGAACTTCTTAGGCTTTGCACTGCCTGTGTAGATCGCATTCTTCATGGCATTCTTCAAAGAATCAGAATCTGTCTTGTCTGAATAGTAGTACTTGTAATCTACCTCTGCCATATTAAGATCATCAACCTGGATGGAGAAAGTAAGCTTCTTAACATTCTTGTTGTAAGTATTGGCACTTGTCTTGCAGTTATCGTTGTTAAGCCATCCGCAAGCCTTAACATGCTGTCTGAATTCAGCATTTCTGAATGTGAAGTAGCTGCCTTCGCCGGGGAGCGCACCGGAATTATTTTTGCCCGTATTCTTCGGTGGTGTCTTCTCGACATTAATGGATACTGTATCGATAAGTTCATCTCCGGCATCACCCTTCATGTAAAGGTCGATCTTATAGCTTCCTGCATCAAGGAAAGCAGTCTTATTAAGGCCGAGCTGTTCATTGGAGACCTTGCATGTAACGATGGTGGAATCGCCTAAGATCTGATCTTCGCCTGTGAAGACCTCGTTGCCATCCTTGGAAAGCTTGAAGTAGAGCTTTACACCGCGGTCCTTATAGTCAACGACAGCAGAATCAAAATAGTATGAATACTCGATAAAGATCGTATCAACATACTTGCCGCCCTCAGCGAGCCAGAATGAGCTCATATTCTTATCGATGAAGCCCTTTACCATATCTGCTGTGAGTGCAAGATCGACTTTAGCCGTTCTGTAATCGTAGATCTTCAGGAACTTCTTGCTGCCGACATTGTCTGCAACCCATTCCTTGTCTTCCTTGATAAACTCAGCTGTGAACTTGATTTCCTTAGTGTCAGCCTTCTTTACAGCGTCTTTAAGGTCATCGATCTTTGTAAACTTCTCTTTGAGGACTTCCTCATAATCAGCCATTGTGAAAATGATGTCGATAGTTGCCTGACCCTTCTTGGATGAGAAGGATTCCTCGTCAACCTCGTACTCAATAGTCTTCTCAACAGCTTCATAGAAAGCCTTTTCCTCATCGCTCTTGCCATCAAGATTAAGGATATCCGTCAATGCGGCAGCATCCTTGCTCTTCTTATCAAGACTTGAGTTCTTAATGAGAGTTGCAGCATCTGCTGAAGCCATATTCTCGGCCAGAACGCCTGCTGCCTCGATAACAGCTTTCTTACCGCCGTCAAATTCAATACAACCCGTAAGACTCAATAAAACAGCACAGGTAAGAACAGCGGATAAAGCTTTCTTATAAAATTTGGTTTTCACTAATGTACCCTCCCTTAATCAGGTATTCATAAATTTTATATTGAATTCAGTAAAATGACAATAAAAACAATAATTCTATTTGATTTTTCAAAACCGATTGCACTTTTTTCATGAAGAATAATATAATATTTACTATATTAACGGGGGAATCTAATATGGCTGTTGCACCTAATATCTTAATTTGTGATGACGATCCGGTCGTTCACGAATCTTTAGGCTTATATCTCGACAATGATAATTTCACTCACTCTGATGCCTATGACGGCAGAGAGTCTCTTGAAATGGCTCAGGCTACCAAGCCTGATCTTATCCTTCTGGATGTCATGATGCCCGAGATGAGCGGCCTTGATGTTTGCCGCGAGATCAGAAAGACCATGGCTACGCCCATCATCATGCTTACGGCAAAGGGCGAAGAGATCGATAAGATCGTTGGTCTTGAGCTTGGTGCAGACGACTATATCGTCAAGCCTTTCTCTCCCCGTGAGGTTATTGCACGTGTTAAGGCCGTTCTCCGCCGTTTCGGAGATTCCCCGAAGCCTTCTTCACTGCTTTCTTTCGACGGTCTTGAGATCAACCTCAACAATTATTCCGTTAAGTCTAACGGTGAGAATGTTCCCTGCACCCCTAAGGAAGTTGAGATCCTTTATCTCCTCGCTTCACATCCGGGACAGGTTTTCGGCAGAGACCAGATATTGGAATCCGTCTGGGGCGTTGATTACAACGGTGACTCAAGAACGGTAGATACGCATATCAAGAGGATCAGACAGAAGATCACTTACGATAATGCACGCTGGTCCATCCAGACAATATACGGTATCGGTTACAAATTCGAGGTCTCGTAAATGTTCCAAAGTACGCTTCTTAAGCGAACAATGTCTCTTGTCGTATTGTCACTCGTGGCTTCCGCCATACTTGCGACAATTGCCTTCGTTGTTGCCGGAAGACTGTCTACGATGTCTTCGGAAGTCGATAATGCCACTCAGATCGACTTAAAGTACAAAGAGATCTTCACAAATCACCCTGAATATCTGGAGAACGTTGACTTCAGGCTGTTCTTCTTTGAATCGACCTACTCAACCGGGCATGATTACTATCTGCTGAATGCCAAAAACGAAATAGTAAATTCCACGAGCCTCGAACACAGGAGCATCGGACCTACCACTACTGCTGAGATTTTCCCTTCGCTTAATTCATTGGCATACGACGACCTTAACGGTCTGCAGTTCTATATCGACGACTTCAACAATGTGGTTATTTCAAGATTCCCTGTAGTTATCTATGAGAACACCTACTATCTCTATTCTTTTACAAGGCTTGATAAGTACGAGGGCCTGATCAACAAATACTTGAATATCCTTCTGCTCTCGACTTTGATGGCTGCTTGTGCGATGCTCGTTCCTGCCTATGCCTTTGTCAGCAGAATGGTCCTCCCGCTCCAGAAGATCAACGAAGTCGCTATGGAATACGGTAAGGGCAACTTCAGCATCAGGGCTGACGAATCGCATAAAGGCGAGATCGGTGAGCTCGGCCAGTCATTCAACTTCCTCGCCGACAGACTCTCAAAATCCATCAGTGACCTTACTGCCGAGCGTAACCAGCTGCAGGATATCTTCGACGTTATTTCAGACGGTATCGTAGTAGTCGACAGCAAAGCAGTTCCTGTCACGACAAATAAGGCTATTCATAAGATCTTTGACCGTGCCGAAAAGAACAACATGTTCACAGAAAGACTCCAGCTCATTCCTTTCGATGACGTATGGACAGACTTCGAAGACTGCATCGCAACCGGCGAGACAAAGACAAGACAGATCGACACAAGAGACTACGCTTACCAGTGCACGATCATTCCTAAATACGATTCCACTGACAACACTAAGGTCATTGGTGCTACGGGCTTCATCCGTGATATTTTCGAAGAGCAGAAGAACGAGAGATTCCGTCAGGACTACGTTGCTAACATCTCTCACGAGCTCCGTACGCCTCTGCAGACCTTAAGAGGTCTTATCGAGCCTCTCTCTGACGGAATGGTAAAGAAGGAAACGGACCGTCAGCGTTACTATCAGATCATCTTAAACGAGACAATGAGACTTTCCCGTCTTATCGACGACATGTTAGAGCTCTCCAAGCTCCAGTCGAGAACGCTTGCATTTAAGATGTTCCCTTTCAACTTAAATAACCTTATCTCCAATATCGAGATCAGATTCAAGCCGATCATGAAGGAAGCCGGCATCAAGTTCTCAGTCCAGAACAACTACGGCGACCTCCCTACAGTTATGGGTAACCCTGACCGTGTTGAACAGATCCTCGTTATCCTTTTGGACAATGCCAAGAAGTACACACCAAGCGGTAAGAGCATCACTATTCTTACCGACTATATCGAAGCTGAGAAAAAGGTATATATTTCTGTAGCTGATACCGGCCAAGGCATCCACGAATATGATATCGGCCATATCTTCGACAGATTCTTTAAGGCAGACAGAGCCCGCGGCAAGAAGGGTTCCGGTCTTGGTCTTTCGATCGCAAAAGAGCTTCTTACTTACATGGGTGAGACTATTACCGTTAACAGTAAGTATGAGGAAGGCTCAACCTTCACGTTCACTTTGACAAAGGCAGAGGTTCCTGATGTCTGGGACTGATTCCGAAGGCATAAGGCTGAACAAATATATAGCTTCATCAGGTCTTTGCTCAAGACGCGAAGCTGACACTCTCATTGAAAACGGTAAAGTCACGATCAATGGTGTTGTTGCTGTCCAGGGCAGCAAAGTCCTTGACTGCGATGTTGTTGAAGTAAACGGCCGTAAAGTCACACCCGAAGATGACATGGTCTATATCGCTTTCAACAAGCCCTTGGGGATCACATGCACGACAGATACGAGAGACCCTTCAAACTTAATAGATTACATCGGGTTTGATGACCGTATCTTCCCTGTCGGACGTCTTGATAAGAACTCATCAGGACTTATCCTTCTTACCAATGACGGTTCTATCGTAAATAAGCTCCTCCGCGCAGAAAACGGCCACGAGAAAGAATATCTTGTAACCGTGAACCGCCCTTATGACAAGGCTTTCATTAAATCGATGGAATCAGGCGTACCCGTGCTGGGACAATTGACTCTTCCCTGCAAGATCAAGCCCGCAGGTGACAAAACATTTAAGATAATCCTTCACCAAGGACTAAACCGCCAGATCAGAAGGATGTGCGAATACTTAGGCTACAAGGTAACAAAACTTAAGAGGATAAGGTTCATGAACATAATGCTGGGAGACCTTGAGACCGGCAAATGGCGTTACCTTACTGCCGCCGAGAAAAAAGAACTGTTAAAAGACATTTAAAAAGGCTGACTCAAACTTGAGCCAGCCTTCTAAGTAAAAGCACAAATTAAATTATTCTTCGGATTTCTCTTCAGCTTCCTCAGTTACTGCTTCAGCAGCTTCTTCTGCTGCTTCTTCTGCAACTTCTTGAGCTTCCTTGGCAGCCTCAGCAGCAGCTTCTTCAGCTCTCTTCTTAGCCTCTGCCTCTTCTTCTGCCTTCTTCTCAGCCTTTGTCTCTTCGATTACTGCGTCGATGTCAGTAGAACCTGTATCAGCCTCGTCCTTCTCATAGTAGAACTTAACCTTGTCCTTGCTGTTCCTTGCACCATAAGCTTCAGCGATTGCAAAAGCCTCTTCGCGGAGCTGCTTGAAATCATCAAGAGATTCGAGGTCTGATGAAGATGTCTGATAGCAGGCATCTTCGAAAACGTCATCAAGTACGAGATAGAATGTCTCATCCTTCTTGAAGTTCTTGTCGATAAGAGCTTCAGCCTGGTCAGGTGTTCCGTCTCTTCCGTCGAAATTCTCGAACGGAATAGCGATCTTGCTATAACGGTATCTCAAAACAACGTTCTTCTCGTTGTAATCTACAGCAACACGGAACTTCGCAATAAGGAATGACTGAGCGAATACAAGAATGCTTACGATCGCGCTTACTCCGCCGACCACGAGCAATGCAAGTTTAACGATGTTGTCGCTGACCTTAAGAAGACCGATGAGTACCAGGAATACGCCAAGTACGAAGAAGATAACAGAAAGGATCCTGTTTCTTGCAATCTTCGAAGCGTTAGCCGGGTAGCAATGGACGCCTTCTTTGGGGAGCTTCTCAATCAGTTCTTTGTTTCCGAGTTCATTATCCATAATAACTCCTCCTTGTTTATTTGCTCAAAACCTCTATTCTATCCGAAAGATTAGCATACATTTCTTCATACTTTGCAAGCTTTGCTCTCTCCTGCTCAACAACTGCAGCGGGAGCCTTGCTTACAAACGATTCATTAGAGAGCTTGCCGTTAAGGCGCTTGATCTCGCCGTCAAGACGTGTCTTTTCCTTATCAAGTCTTTCGAGCTCTTTTGCGATATCGATAAGGTCTTCCAAAGGAATATAGATCTCACCGCCGCCGAATACTGCCTGTACAGCAGTTGACGGGATGCCGTCCTTAGATGTTCTTGTCTCAAGGCTGCTTACGGATGCAAGTCTTTCAAGGAAGCCCTCGCCCTGAGTGAACATATCAGCGATCTTATCAGATGTTGTAACTACGATGATGTGAGCCTTGCGGGAAGGTGCAACGTCCATGTTCTTACGAACAGCACGGATGCCTCTGATTGCGTCGATCATGGTGTTCATCATCTCAGCATCTTCAGCACTTGCCATAACCTTATCAGCCTCAGGCCAGTCAGCGATCATGATGGATTCAGCCTTATCAGCAACTACAAGGTTGGAATATACCTCTTCAGTAATGAAAGGCATGAAAGGATGCAGGAGCTTCATTGCCTCGCCAAGAACATAGTTGAGGAGGTAAATAGCGTTATTTCTTGTCTTGCATTCCTTATCGTAAAGTCTGCTCTTTGTGATCTCGATATACCAGTCGCAGAAGTTGTCCCAGAGGAAATCAACGATCTTGCTCAAAGCAACACCGAACTCATAGTTATCGATATTGACTGTTGCTTCGGAGATGAGGTTATGGAGCTCTGTTAAGATCCACTTGTCTTCTGTTGTGAAGATGGACTCATCAACCATATCAGGAGTGAACTCGTCATCTGTATTCATGACAACGAATCTCATGGCATTCCAGATCTTATTGGAAAGATTACGTCCCATGAGGATCTTATCTTCCTGGAATCTCTGGTCATTACCCGGAGCGTTGCCTGTAACGAGAGCAAATCTCAAAGCATCGCAGCCGTTCTGCTCAATGACTTCGAGAGGATCGATGCCGTTGCCTAAAGACTTACTCATTTTTCTGCCCTGTGAGTCTCTTACAAGACCGTGGATGAGAACGTCTCTGAACGGAACATCATCCATGTGTGCAAGACCTGCAACGATCATTCTGGAAACCCAGAATGTGATGATGTCATAACCTGTAACGAGAGTATCTGTAGGATAGAACTTTGCAAGATCCTCAGTCTTTTCGGGCCATCCCATTGTAGAGAAAGGCCAGAGTGCTGATGAGAACCATGTATCGAGAGTATCAGGATCCTGACGCATCTCCTTGCCGCACTTAGGGCATGTGCATGTTGCTTCCTTTGTAACGACTAACTCACCGCAGTCATCGCAATAGAACGCAGGGATCCTGTGACCCCACCAGAGCTGTCTGGAGATACACCAGTCTCTGATGTCTTCCATCCAGTTGAAGTAGTTCTTGGAGAATCTCTCAGGAACGAATCTGATGGAACCGTTTCTTACTGCCTCGATGGCGGGCTTAGCAAGCTCTTCCATCTTAACGAACCACTGGAGTGATACACGGGGTTCGATAGTTGTGCCGCATCTGTAGCATGTACCTACGTTGTGGGAATAATCCTCGATCTCAGTAAGGAATCCGCCCTCTTCAAGATCCTTTACGATAGCTTCTCTTGCTTCGTATCTGTCCATGCCTGCATACTTCGGATAATCCTCAGTGATCTTGGCATCCTCTGTAAGAACAGTGATTACCTCAAGGCCATGACGCTGTCCGACTTCGAAGTCGTTAGGGTCATGTGCAGGTGTGATCTTAACGGCACCGGTACCGAATTCGATATCAACATAATCATCAGCGATAACAGGGATCTTACGGCCGACAAGAGGCAGAATGAGCATCTTGCCGATAACGTCCTTATAACGCTCATCCTTAGGGTTAACAGCAACAGCTGTATCGCCTAAGAGTGTCTCAGGTCTTGTTGTTGCAAGGTCGATATAACCTGTGCCGTCCTCGAAAGGATATCTTAAATGCCAGAAATGACCTGCCTGGTCTGCATAATCTACCTCAGCATTGGAGATGGATGTAAGGCAGTGAGGGCACCAGTTGATGATCCTCTCGCCTCTGTAGATAAGGCCCTGATTATAATACTTAACGAATACTTCCTTAACTGCTTCAGAGCATCCCTCATCCATTGTGAAGCGCTCTTTTGACCAGTCACAGGAAGAACCGATCTTCTTTAACTGCTCTACGATCCTGCCGCCGTACTGCTCTTTCCAAGCCCATGCTCTCTCAAGGAACTTCTCGCGTCCCAAATCATCCTTGGTGATGCCTTCCTTGCGCATAGCCTCAACGATCTTAGCCTCTGTTGCGATAGAAGCGTGATCTGTACCGGGAAGCCAGAGTGTCTCGTAGCCTGCCATTCTCTTATATCTTGTGAGGGTATCCTGCAAAGTGTTGTCCAGTGCGTGACCCATGTGGAGCTGACCTGTGATATTCGGCGGAGGCATCACGATAGAGAACTTCTTCCCTGTCTTGCCTGCCTTCGGCTGGAAATAGTTGCTTGTCATCCACTTTGTATAAAGCCTTGTCTCGGCCTCATTGGGATCAAACGCCTTGCTGATTGAATCAATTCTTGCCATAACTTCTTTTTAAAACCCTCTCTTACTTCTTTATCATTGAAAGTGCACCGTAGAGAATGGAATCATCTCCCAATGCAGCTTTCTTAAAATCTACTGTAGCTCTGATCGAAGGCATGCAGTATCTGTCTACTTCAGCCAGGATCTTCTCGATAAATATATCACCGACAGCTTCGATGACACCGCCGCCGTATACCACGACATCAGGGCTGAAAGTATTAACCAGATTGCCTGATGCGATTGCAAGGTAATGGCATGCACGGTTAACAGCTTCTCTTGCGACTGTATCGCCTTCCGCAAGAGCATTTTTAAGAGCCTTGGACTTAAAGACTCCGTCAGCAACAGCTTCTGCCATTGAAGACTTTCTGCCTCTTGCGACCTGCTGTCTGATATATGAAGACATGCCCTGCTTGCTTGAGAAAGCCTCAAGGCATCCTCTCTGTCCGCAGTTGCATAAAGGTCCCTCAGGATCAAGGATCATGTGGCCGTATTCGGCTGCCTTGAACTCGTTGCCTGTGAAAAGCTCGCCGTTCAGGATCAGGCCGCCGCCCATACCTGTGCCTACGAAGAGACCAACGACATTCTTATAGCCTTTAGCGGCACCGAATTTATATTCACCCAGAACGCCGACATTAACGTCATTGCCGATGTAGAAAGGACAACCGAATTCCTTCTCGATGGGCTTTCTGATGTTATAGTTCCTCCAGGGAAGATTGGGTGAGAAAAGGACCACGCCTGTCTCCTGATTGATAACACCGGGAGCGCCTGCGGAGATCGCATGGATATCGCTCTTCTTGATGCCGGATGTATTTATAAGCTCTCTTACAACGTTGATGATAACTTCTTCAACGTTCTCGGAGGAATCACCGCCGGCTTTTGTCTTCTTCTTGAGTCTGTACACGATCTCTTTCTTGGAGTTGAACACAACGCCAAGCACCTTGGTACCACCGATATCAAGACAAAGATTATAAGATTCTGCCATAGATTAATTCCTCCTTTTAATAGTCTTTTTTAGTTACTGCTTTATCAGCTGACACCTAATGCCGTGCCTGCAGCATTCGAATCACTGAAACCTCGCTCCTGAGTGCCGTTCTTGTAGATGAGCACAGGCTGCTTGCCTTCAACGATTGTCTCCTTCTTAATGATGCATTCCTTAACATCCTTCTCGGAAGGAACGTTATACATAACGTCTCTCATAGAAGCTTCGATAATGGATCTTAAGCCTCTCGCACCGGTATTCTGCTCGATAGCCTTCTCGGCGATGGCTCTTATTGCGTCTTCCTCGAAAACAAGATCAACATCATCCATCTTGAGCATCTTCTGATACTGCTTGATGATCGCATTCTTGGGTTCTGTAAGAACCTTAACAAGAGCTTCGGTATCAAGCTTATCCAGAGCAACGGTAACAGGAAGACGTCCGATGAACTCAGGGATAAGACCGAACTTCATAAGGTCATCAGGCTTAACATCGTGGAAATAGAAGCCGCTGTTACGGTCCTTCTTGGACTGTACTTCAGCACCGAAGCCGTACTGCTTCTGCTCTACTCTCTGTGCAATGATCTCATCGAGACCGTCAAATGCACCGCCTACGATAAAGAGAATATTGGTCGTATCGATCTTGATGCACTCTTCGTTAGGATGCTTTCTTCCGCCCTTCGGGGGAACATTGGCAACAGTGCTCTCCAGGATCTTAAGGAGTGCCTGCTGAACGCCCTCACCGCTTACGTCACGTGTAATAGATACATTCTCAGACTTCTTGGTGATCTTATCGATCTCGTCGATATATACGATACCTGTCTGGGCACGCTCAATGTCATAATCAGCTGCAATGATGAGCTTCAAGAGGATATTCTCAACGTCTTCACCGACGTAACCTGCCTGTGTAAGGCTTGTAGCATCTGCAACTGCGAAAGGTACATTAAGGATCCTTGCAAGTGTCTGGGCAAGGAGTGTCTTACCTGAACCTGTAGGTCCGAGCAAAAGGATATTACTCTTGGAGATCTCCGTATCATCAGCGGGAAGATCTGAATAAACTCTCTTGTAATGGTTATAAACAGCAACAGAAAGAGCAATCTTAGCTTCATCCTGGCCGATTACATACCAGTCGAGCTTCTCCTTGATCTCACGAGGAGTAACAAGCTTCTTGGGCTTGATGCTGCGCATCTTGCGCTTCTTGCTGACCTTCTCTTCTTCAGCTACGATACCGTATGCTGTTCTGATGCAATCAATGCAGATATAGCAATTAAAACCGGAGAAGAGTCTCGGTACCTCATATTCGGATTTGCCGCAGAAAGAACAACTCAAGACTTCTCTTGAATCACCGCCGCCGTAGTTGCCGTTCTTAGAATTAGCCATTAAAAATCTCCTAAAAAATGATATTTTTAGTCATGATATTTTATCACTACCTGCCATTTTAACAAATAATATATATATAAATTATTTCAAAATGGTGATAATTTGGCTTTAAAACGACATTTCAGGGGTTAAATGTCCGCAGAATCGAGGATAACGGTAAACGGCCCGTCGTTAATAAGGTTGACCTGCATATCGGCGCCGAATTCTCCGAGGCCCAGTTTTTTGACCTGGGGCCTGATCTTATCAGCAACGTAGTTATAGAGTTCCTCAGCTCTCTGGGGACCCATGCTGTTTGTAAAAGACGGCCTGTTTCCATGCCTGCAGTCAGCATATAAAGTGAACTGGGATACAAGGAGCATCTCGCCTTCAATGTCTCCAAGACTGAGATTAGTCTTTCCTTCAGAATCAGAGAAGATTCGCATCTTAAGGAGTTTTGCGATCATCTTATCGGCAACGGCTTCATCGTCTTCCTTGCCGACGCCCAGCAAAACAAGCATTCCGGGTCCTATGGAAGATACCGTCCTGCCGTCAATATCAACAGATGCCTGCTTTACTACCTGTATGCAAAATCTCATATCAGAACCCCGCGTTTCCCGTAAACAGCTCGTACATATACCAGCTGCCGCCCTTTTCGTAAACGATGAAATAAAAGCTGTTGATCCTGCTGTCCTTTTCGTTCATGAACTGAACACTGATCTTCTGGATCTGGATCTGTCCGACCTCACCATACTTGAAACCTGTAGCAAAACAGATCTTAGACCTCATGGCAGCGACATCAAAGCCGTTCTCTACCGTGCATTCCTTGTAACCTGCAGAAGCAGAGCCCATAAATGTTCCGCCAAGATTCATCGTATTCTTGTATTGCTCGAAAATATCTCCTCCGGCAGCCTTATCCAAATCTTCGGCATATCCTTCAGGGAAACAGTGATCGAACATGTTCTCGTCATATGTATACATCGACTCGAAAAAGCCTCTGGCTACATATTTGCCGTCAGTATTAAGCTGTTCGAGCGTTACGAAGTCTTCTGCCGTAAACTGCTCAGACTTTGAAGTGCAGCCTGCGAAAACCATAACGGTAAGACAAATTGAAATGAGGACTGCTATTAATTTACGCATTGCCTTTCTCCTGTTCGATCATTTTCTTAACATAGTCGAGATACTCATTAACTTTGCGCTCATAGCCGATATCCGTAGGCTTGTAATATTGCCTGCCGATTGTCTTATCGGTCATATACTGCTGGCCGGTGATGTGTCCCGGGAAGTCATGAGGATACTTGTATCCAACGCTGTAACCGAGCTCTTCCATGCCCTTTGCGGGAGCATTACGAAGATGCATGGGAACCACACCCGTATCGCTGTTCTGAACGTCTCTTAAGGCATCTCCAACAGCAAGGTAGGAAGCATTGGACTTAGGTGATGTAGCGACCATGATGGCGGCTTCCGCAAGCGGAATCCTTGCCTCAGGCATACCTACCGCCCTCGCGCATTCATAAGCGGCCACAGCCACCAGAAGCGCATTGGGATTAGCCATTCCGACATCTTCGGATGCACAGATCATTATTCTCCTTGCAAGGAATTCGATGTCCTCACCGGCTGCCAGAGCCCTTGCTAAATAGAGCACGGCGGCATTGGGATCTGAGCCTCTCATGGACTTGATCATGGCACTTATATTGTCGTAATGGTATTCGCCGTCCTTATCAAATAAGACGGTCTTGGTCTGAATGCACTCCTTCATTACCTCATCGGTTATGACAATTGAACCGTCAGCTGAAGGCGGAGTTGTGATAACTGCAAGTTCAATGCTGTTTAAAGCCGTTCTGGCGTCGCCGTTAGAGGTCTCTGCGATCTTAACGAGAGTCTCGTCAGAGATCTTCACATCCATCGTGCCAAAGCCCCTGTCCTTGTCGGATATGGCATTCTTAAGGATCTTAACGATGTCCTTTGCTTCAAGGGGCTTTAACTGGCAGACCGTAGATCTGGATACAAGAGCCTTGTTTACCTCAAAGAACGGGTTCTCTGTAGTAGCTCCGATAAGAATGACCGTTCCGTCTTCAACGAACGGCAAAAGCGCATCCTGCTGAAGCTTATTGAACCTGTGGATCTCATCGATGAAAAGAACAGTTTTGCGGCCTTCGGAAAGGAGCGGATTAGAAGCGTCCGATACGATCTTCTTAATGTCTGAAACGCCCGCAGTTACTGCGTTCAGCTGTTCAAACCTCGAGCTTGTCGTATTGGCGATAACCCTTGCCAGAGCAGTTTTTCCGACTCCCGGAGGACCAAACAAAATGATCGAAGACAGTCTGTCTGCCTCGATCATTCGTCTGAGCATTTTTCCTTTGCCGATTATGTGCTCCTGACCCGCATAGTCATCCAACGTCTGCGGAGACATTCTGTATGCTAACGGTTTACTGTTATCCATAGGTCAGGTGCTTCAAGCTGTAAAGCCTGGTAATTAAACGATATCAGGATATACGGGATACTTATCAGTAAGAGCCTTAACTCTCTTGATAGATTCTTCCTTCTTGTTATCGTAATCGAAGATGCAGTCAGCAATAATGTTTGCAACTTCAACGAAGTCTTCTTCCTTGAAGCCTCTTGCTGTAGCAGCAGGAGTACCGATACGTACGCCGGAAGTTACTGTCGGCTTCTCGGGATCGAAAGGAATAGTATTCTTGTTAGCTGTGATATTAACATCATCCAAACGCTCCTGGAGCATAGCGCCTGTAACGCCTGTGCCTCTTAAGTCGATGAGCATGAGGTGATTGTCTGTACCGCCGGATACGAGGTTAACGCCTCTTGCAAGAAGTGCCTCGCTCATAGCCTTGGCATTCTTTACGATCTGCTCTGCATAAGCTCTGAACTCAGGTGAAAGAGCTTCCTTGAAAGCAACAGCCTTAGCAGCGATGATGTGCATGAGAGGGCCGCCCTGCTGGCCGGGGAATACTGCGGAATTGATCTTCTTAGCATATTCCTCTTTGCACATGATGATACCGCCACGGGGTCCTCTAAGTGTCTTGTGAGTTGTTGTTGTTACGAAATCTGCATACGGAACCGGATTAGGGTGAAGTCCTGCAGCAACGAGACCGGCGATGTGAGCCATATCAACGAAGAGGTAAGCGCCAACCTCGTCAGCGATCTCTCTGAACTTCTTGAAATCAATGATCCTGGGGTAAGCAGAAGCGCCTGCTACGATAACCTTAGGCTTGCACTCGAGAGCCTTAGCTCTGATCGCATCATAGTCGAGCATCTGTGTCTTCTCGTCTACCTGGTAGAACTCAGAATGATATGTTCTGCCGGAAACGTTGATCTTCATACCGTGTGTTAAGTGACCACCGTGTGAAAGGTCAAGACCGAGGATAGTATCACCGGGTTCAAGGATAGCAAAGTAAACTGCTGTGTTAGCCTGTGCACCGGAGTGGGGCTGTACGTTAACGTGCTCAGCGCCGAAAAGCTGCTTAGCTCTGTCGATAGCGAGCTGCTCTACGATGTCCACATACTCGCATCCGCCGTAATAACGCTTTCCCGGGTAACCCTCAGCGTACTTATTTGTCAAAGGAGAACCTGCAGCTTCGAGTACTGCCTCAGAAACCATGTTCTCGGATGCGATAAGCTCGATCTTGTTTCTCTGACGTCCGATCTCCTGCATTATTGCGGAATAGACTTCAGAATCCTCAGCCTTAATGTGGTCGTACATATATATTCCTCCTCAAGGGTAATAATCAACGCGTAATATTTTATTATAAGGGTCAAGTTCAATCAAGCCGAAAAAGGATATAAAGAAGTGTATTTCGTGCATAGATTTTAACTATAACAAGCGGCGTTTTTAGTTAAAAATCACTTCGGGGCAAAAAGCCTCTCCAAAACCTGATCTCAGATCTTGTAGATCTCGTCAGCTGAAGGAGCAGGCATAGGTCTTACTACACCATCAAGTCCGATGGTCTTTGCGCCCTCTGAAGCTTCGGTAAATTCACCGATGACGGTAGCCTTTATGCCTTCTTTTTCCAGAGCAGCGATAACCTTGTCAGGCTCAGATGAAGCGATCATGAGCGCACCTGATGAGATAAGCCTGTAAGGATCAAGCTCTAAGGCCTCACAGATCGCCTTTGAGCAGTCAGTGAAAGGCACGAGACGCCTGTCCAGAGTAACTCCTGTCTTTGAGAAGTCAGCCATCTCGAAAGCTGCACCCTCTACACCGCCCTCAGTGACGTCATGCATAAGGTTAACGCATGATCTTGGGAAACCTTCAAACGTCGTTGAAGTATCTGAAGACGGAAGCTTTCCAAGGATGGTACCCTCTTTAACAACAGAAATTAGCTCACCGTAAGTCCTGGCTTCGGCTATATATTCAGAAGGAATCTTCCCTTCGAGCTTACCGCTGTGTTCGTTTGCTGCGATAAAGCTGCCTTCGATAGCGGCAGTCTTGGTAATAATGAGCTTGTCACCGGGTTTTGCATGGCCCAAAGGTACTGGTGTTCCCTTCTCGACAACACCGAAAGCCGTTGAGATAACAACAAAACGGTTAACGCAGTCGGATACTTCAGTATGTCCGCCTACGATATCAACGCCAAGCCTTCTTGCCTCGCGGCTTGCCTGGTCAACTATTGAGACGATCTCGTCTTCCTCAGCAGAAGGCGGAGCGATAATGACGATAAGAATGCCCGTGGGCTGGATACCGCATGCGGCAATATCATTGCAGGATACGTGAATTGCAAGCGTACCTGACTCACTTCCACCCGCTGTAATAGGGTCTGATGAAGTAACGAGAAGATTCTCGCCGGTCTTAAGCCATGCGCAGTCAGCGCCGATTCCTGCTCCGGAAACGGTCTTGCTGGACAACTGAGGCAGTCTTGAAAGGACAAGAGACTCAAGCTGCTCGTCTGTAAGCTTTCCGATTCTCAATTCCGACTCCTGCTCCCCTGTCAGTCAAAGGGGTTGATAACAATATCTTCTGTTCCTGCAACGCCTGCTTCAACAAGCATTTCGATATCAAGGTCTTTTTCTGCCTCGATTATATCCTCAGGATGCGGGTGTGTCTTGGGGTGTTTTGCAACAAATACCGTGCAGCAGTCCTCATAAGGAAGGATAGATGTCTCAAAAGCTCCGATATCTCTGGAGATATCGCATGTAGCCTGCTTATCAAGACCGATGAGAGGTCTTAAGATAGGCATCTTAACAACTTCGTTCGTAGCTGCGATGGCTTCCATGGTCTGGGAAGCAACCTGGCCTAAGCTCTCGCCAGTGATAAGGCACTTGCAGTCGTTCTTCTGAGCAAGGCGCTCAGCGATCTGGAGCATTACACGGCGCATGGTTACGGTAAGCATGTCCTGCGGAGAATGCTTGTAAAGATCTAACTGGATCTGAGTGAAGTTTACGACATGAAGAGTCATGCGTCCGGAATATCCGGAAACGATCTTGGCAAGGTCAATGACCTTCTGCTTTGCAAGGTCGCTCGTATAAGGATATGAATGGAAATATACGGCATCAAGAGGCATACCGCGGGAAGCCATCATGAAGCCTGCAACAGGGCTGTCGATGCCGCCTGACAAAAGGAGCATACCCTTTGCGCATGTACCGACAGGAAGGCCTCTGTGAGCCATCATCTTGCCGGAATAGATATAGTTCGATTCACGGATCTCAACATTTAAGATGAAGTCGGGATTCTTGACCTTTACTGAGAGGTTCGGGAACTTCTGAAGGATCTGGTATCCGAGTTCTTCACAGATCTCGGGAGATGTCATGGGGAAAGTCTTATTTCCTCTCTTGCTCTCAACCTTGAAGGTCTTAAAGTCAGGATTATTCTCAATGAGCTCTTCTACGCAGATAAATGCGTTCTCCTTAACGGATTCGAAATCACCTTCAAACTTTCTTGCAAGGCTTACAGATACAATACCGAAGACCTGGCATACGGCCTTCATGATATCCTGTGCAGCTGACATGCTCTGGAAGTTCGGATTATCCTCTTCCTTGGGCTCGATCCAGATCCTGCTCTGGCTCTGATATATCTTCAGGTCACCGAATTTCTTAAGCCTGTACTTAAGGTTCATCTTGAGCTGGATCTCAAAAGAACCCCTGTTAAGGCCTTTGAGGGTTATCTCACCCATTCTTGCCAAAAGGACATTTGCCATATCTGTCTCCTCACCTCAAAAGAAATTGTTCGTAGATCATGTCAACACATTTAATAAACTCTTTAGCTTCTTCCATCGTATTATGTCTCGAAAAGCTTAGTCTTACAGCGTTTGCGGCAGTCTTTCTGTCGACGCCCATCTCAAGAAGGACATATGAGACCTTCTTCTGCTTGGCAGAACATGCAGATACCGTCGAAACATATATATCGTAGATCTCAAGACAATGAAGCATCGTCTCGGATTCAAAGCCTTCAAATGATACATTCAGCACATAAGGAAGCGCATCATCGGGAGATAAGATCTTAGCGCCCCGGTCTGACAGTTCCTTACGGAGATAAGCATTGACCTCACCGATCTTTTCGCGCGATTCATCAATGCCGGCAGTGACTTCCTTCAAAGCAGCAAGGAAAGCGCCTGCAAGAACAGGGCTCTGTGTGCCTGAACGCATTCCGTCCTGCTGTCCGCCGCCAAGGATAAGAGGATCGATCCTGACTCCTTTCCTGACGTAGAGCACTCCGTTTCCTTTGATCGAATGGATCTTGTGGCCGGAGAAAGAACACATATCAGCACCAAGCTTTGAAAGATCCAAAGGCATTTTTCCCAATGCCTGGACGCAGTCGAGATATATAGCTGTTGAAGGAGATGCTGCCTTTATCCTTTTCGAGATCAACTCGAAAGGAAGGACTGAACCTGTCTCGTTATTAACCAATGTGAAGCATGCGAGAGCAACATCACCTTTGCCAAGTTCTTCTTCAAGGCTCTCAATGGTGGGCTTTCCGTCCATTCCGACCTTAAGGTATCTGATCTCATAGCCGAGCTTGGAAAGATATTCCAGGCACTCCAAAGTCGCCTTGTGCTCGGTCTTCGTTGAGATAACGGCATTGCCTGCTCTCTTGTTGCGGCTCATGTAACCCTTGATAGCCGTATTGGCACTTTCAGTTGCGCATGAAGTAAAGAAGATCTCTTCAGGCTTAGCTCCAAGGAGCTGAGCTGTCTCCCTCCTAATGCCTTCGTATAGTTCAACAGCCCTGTTTCCAAGCTTATGAAGAGCACCGGGATTAGCAGAAACTGCATCTTCGGTAAGCTCTTGTAACTTGGCTCTTACAGAGTCTGATACAAAGGTTGTCGCACTGTTATCAAAATAGATCATGATCCGCCTCGCATAAAATGACGTAAGTATTATATATTAGCGGGGCTTTTAAGCAACCTAAAAAGGAAGCAATGATAAATGATGTTACTTGGTCAGATTAGACAATGAGCTCACTTCATTGTAACGAGTTCATACTGTCGGGTGCCGATTCCGATCTTCTCAGCGTGCTCTAATGTCTCTGCCCATGAAACATTCGGATTACTGTTGTGCCAGTGATCTCCATGGTCATGGAAATGAGGATTTGCAAGATTATCACCAAGCTGACTGTTTCTAATGGGTTCCGCCTTCGAGCAGAGATCAACGCATGCCTGGTCCAATGCAACAGGATCAAACGAAGCGAGCATTCCGATATCAGGAAGGATCGGAGCATCGTTCTCACCATGGCAGTCACAGTTAGGAGATACATCAGTGATAAGGCTGATATGGAAAGCAGGTCTGCCGGATACAACAGCGGCCGTATATTCAGCCATTCTGCAGCCTAAAAGCTGGGGAGCATCCCAGTTATCGTTTTCAATCGCATCAAAAGCACAGGCACCTATGCAGCGGCCGCAGCCTTTGCACTTATCAGGATCGATCCACGCCTTCTTATTCTCATAGCTGATCGCATCCGAACCGCACTCTTTAGAGCACCTTCTGCAGCCACGGCACAGATCTTCGATAACATGCGGATGACCACTCTGATGCTGCTGCATCTTGCCGGCACGGCTTCCACAGCCCATTCCGATATTCTTGATCGTTCCGCCGAAGCCGGCCTGCTCATGACCTTTAAAGTGTGTAAGCGAGATAAAGATATCGACATCCATAATTGCCCTGCCGATATAAGCCTCCTTGCAGTATTCGCCGTTGGGAACGGGCACAAGGATATCATCCGTTCCGCGAAGGCCGTCAGCAATGATTATCTGGCAACCCGTAGTAACGGTATTAAAGCCGTTAAGGTTCGCACAGTCCATATGCTCTAAAGCATGCTTTCTGCTTCCTGGATATAAAGTGTTGCAGTCCGTAAGGAACGGAAGGCCGCCGTTTTCCTTGATAACATCAGCAACTGCCTTTGCGTAGTTCGGTCTCAGATACGCAAGATTTCCAAGCTCTCCGAAATGCATCTTGATAGCTACAAACTTGTTGTCAAAATCGATCGTTCCTATTCCTGCGAGCCTTATCAGTTTCTGGAGTTTTGAAGTAAGCGGAGTTCCCAAACCGGTTCTGAAATCAGTGAAGTAGACCTTAGACTTATCCATAAGCAGTACCCCGCTTTCAAGTATTTTTGTCATTTTAACATACGCACTTGAAAGCAAGTTTATTCAATAAGTCTTATTTGTCGAAAATGATATTATTCAGCAGATATAACTTAATACATCAAGAGGTGTGCCAGCCTGATCGAACTCATCCATCTTTCCGCAGGGCTGGTCGACGCCTTCCCTCAAGTACCACACAGCCTGCAAAGGCTTCATTCCTGCTTCTTTTGCAGCCTGGAGCTCATTGCTTCCGCCATCACCGACATAAAGACATTCCTCTGCATTCACGCCAAGTTTCTCTGCGCACAAAGCATAAACCTTAAGATCAGGCTTCTTGATGCCAATCTCACATGACATGCACAGGCAGTCGAAATACTCATACATATCACAGTTCTTTATGGCATCTCTTTCTTCGAAATAACAGTTTGTGATAAGGCCGATCTTTATACCCTTTTCTTTCAGCACCCTAAGCATAGGAATGATGTCAGGATCCTTATGGCAGAATGCTTCAGCCGTACAGCTGTATCTTTTTTTGATGATCTTCTCAAATAGCTCTTTTTCGAAGATTCCATTTGCATTAAGGATCTCCGTGATGACATCTTCAAAAAATCTGGTGCCAAGAGTCCTGTCATCATCTGAAGCATCCCAGATCTCTCTGAACTTAGGTTCAGGAAGCTTCATATCAGCGGCTATCTGCTTACCCTTATAAAGCTCACTGTTATAAAGCGTTATGAGAGTCTCATACATATCGAAAATTACTGCTTTTACCATTTTATCCCCCTGAACAGAAAACCCTGCCGTTAATCGGCAGGGTTCGTTCTTCTGGTGCAGATGGCGGGACTTGAACCCGCACGAGATTGCTCCCACTAGCACCTGAAGCTAGCGCGTCTGCCAATTCCACCACATCTGCGTGCGGGATAGATTTTATATCAAGAGAAAGAGTTTTTCAATAAGCGCGAGAATGCAGGCCGTTACTCTTTTTCCATCGAATTAAGGATAAAATCAAGCGTTGCCTGTATCATTGCGTTCCTTCCGGGACCTGTAAAATAGTGGTCCTCGCCTTCAATTGCCTTGATATCAGCGTTATTAAAAGTATTTTTGGCCTTCTCGATCAGATCAGGGTGGCTTAAACTGACACTGCTGCCGGTATTTCCCGTAAGAATAAGGGTTTTCCCTCCAAATTGCGGCATTTTCTCAAAGATGTCAGAAGATTGTTCGAAAGAAGGCTCTAAAAGTATCAGGCCCTTAAACTTCTGGGCATAGTAAGGGAAATATTCACAGCCGGCATATGTTACGGCCAGACCTCCAAAGCTGTGCCCCCACAGGAAAACGTTTCTGCAGTAAATGAACGTAAAGGAAGTTACACCGTCTACGACAGCCATCAGATCTTCTGCTTCAGTCACATAAGAATACTTGCCGTCATCAGCGGGAAAATCTATAAGCACTGCCGCAATACCGTTCTCTGCAAGGCTCTCGGCTATGTCTTCATAAGCTACTGAAGGCGCGCCTAAGCCTTGTACGAAAAAGCAAACTGGGAAAGGTCCGTTTCCTTCCGGAAGATAGAGCAGTCCGTCGATCTCCCTCTCATCGCGGTATACCTTAATTCCCTTGAGGTTATCTTCGTAATCCACAAGTTCTATACCTTCAGCAATGATCTTATCAACAGATGCTTCCGCTGACGATTCAGAAGGTTCGGTAACAGTATCAGAAGTCGTAACGTTAAGTTCAGATGATACAGTGATCTCAGATTCAGCCGTGCTGCAGGAAGTCACCATGCTTAATAAAGCGGCCAAAGCCACTAAAACACAGCACAACTTTTTTAACACGTTAATCCTCATAAGACCCTCATTTTATCTCATTTTTCAGTTAAGACATTATACAGCAACATGCGAAAACAAATATTGTCCCTAAAAGCGAACCGAACTGCCATTTTAGGTAAAGGTTTAGCCCCTCTGTTGCGTTATAATCACTTTATGAATAAGGTTAATGTCTCTGTAACGGATCTGGCTTCCTACACATCGCGCCGCGGCAATCTTGCCGGCGGTTCATATGGTTCTGTGTCAGCAGTGGAAGGCACCAGGCTCCACCAAAGGGTTTTCGCCGATCTTAAGAAGGCATACGGAGACGTTGTTATCACAGAAGAAGCTCTGGTATACGACTATGTATCCGAATCCGGACTGACGCTCTCAGTCAACGGCAGGTTCGATGCCATGATGGTCAATCCGGGCAAGCCGCCGATGCTTTTCGAGATCAAATCTTTTAATTCCACCAGGGAGAACTTCGATGCATTGGTACGTCCTGAACATGTGACGCAGTTAAAACTCTACGGAGCCATGTATCTCCTGACCAATTCCGACGTTCTGGACATCGCTCTTACCTTAAGATATGTCTCCATAACGACTTTGGAGAGCTACGAGAACACTTACCACATGTCTTACGAGGAAGCCGAGAAGTTCTGGGAAGAGACTTGCTCTGAATACTGCCAGTTTGCAAAGACTCTTCTTGATTATCAGAACAGCCTTTTGGACTCAGCTTCACAGATCAGATTCCCGTTCGATTCCATAAGGCCTGGCCAGAAGGAATTCATGAAGAAGGCGCTCCTTGCTCTTAATTCTCAGGAGGCATTCTTTGTCGAAGCTCCTACAGGCATCGGGAAGACCGTATCAGTCTTATACCCCGCGATCAAGGGTCTTGTTAAGAACAGATATGACAGGATCTTCTATCTGACCGCAAAGGAAGCGACCAGAGGCGTTGCCGAAGCCACTTTAAACGCCATGAGACGATCAGGCCTCATAATCAGGTCCATAACCTTAAGATCCAAGGAAAAGATGTGTCCGTTCGGAACAGAGTGTGATGCCAAGTACTGCCCTCTTGCCAAGGATTACTACGGCAGGCTTAAGGCGGCTTTGGAAGAATCTCTTGTTCTTGATGAGATAACACCAGAAAAGATCACCGAGATAGCCTTAAGGCACGACATCTGCCCTCACGAGTTCATGATAGACACCATGGAATTCTGCACTGTCGTTATCGGCGATTACAATCATATCTTCAGTCCCAGAGTATCCATGATCGAGAAAGATCCCGGCAGCCAGCGCGTTGCCGTTCTCGTTGACGAGGCTCACAACATGATAGACAGAGGACGTGAGATGTTCTCAGCTTCATTCTCCTTAAGCCTTATAGACGAGATGATAACCGATTTCAAAGGCCGCAGCACAAAGGTTGAAGCCTTGCTTCTTCAGCTTAGGAACTATTTTTCCAATATCGGCGCATGTTTTGAGTCATCCAGCTCATGCTTCAAGCTTCTTGAGGAAGCGGATGAACGCAAGCTCCTGATGACTGAGAACTGGGAAGGCATGAGACAGCCTCCGAGGCAGCTGTACGCTAAGCTCTGGTATACGATAAGGAATCTCTCTCCTCTTCTTGAGAATATGGAACAGGGCCAGTGCAGAAGGACGTCCATGAAGTTCTTCTTCGAAGCAAGATATTTCCTTACGGTACTTGAGCACTATTTCGATAATGCTTATATAACCACGGCATCAAAAGAGAACGGTGATATCACGATAACTCTCGACTGTTTGGACTGCGCTTCCAAACTCGACTACATCATTAAGGACAGGATGTCCGTAATATTCTTCTCTGCGACATTCACACCTTATGAATACTACAGGAACTGCCTTGTGGGGCCAGACTGTGACTATTCGTCTTTCCTAAGGCTCCCTTCGCCCTTCCCGCCCGAGAATCTTGAGATAATGATCGATTCTGACATATCGACCACATATAAGAACCGTTCACTTACACAGGACGAACTGACGCAGAAGATAACGGACTGCTTAAACGGCAGGACGGGCAACCACATGATCTTCTTCCCTTCTTTCGAGTACATGAATCAGATCATGCCAAGGATTGAAGAACAGCTCAAGAAGAGTTCTGTGACCAAGTATAAGATCGTTTCTCAGATATCTGAGATGACCAATACCGACAAAGAGGAATTCCTCAAGAGCTTTAACGAGCCTTACGACGGCCTTCTTATCGGTGCTGCCGTATTGGGCGGGCATTTCGGAGAAGGAATCGACCTCGTCGGAGATAAGCTTACAGGAGTAATTATCGTCGGCGTAGGCCTTCCTAAGATCACACCCGAGAGACAGATCTTAAGCAATTACTATTCCGAGAAATTCGGTGACGGATTTGCATTCGCATACAGGTTCCCCGGCTGGCAGAAAGTCCTCCAGGCCGTAGGAAGAGTTATCCGTACAGAAACAGATACAGGCTTCGCGCTCCTCATAGACGAGAGACTCGCAAAGCCTGAATATCTAATGCTTTATCCTGATCACTGGAAGATCTGATCTTACAGGACCACAGTTGTATTTGAAGGCTCGTCGCCTAATGTAATTATGCCTTCGCAGCCTTCGATCTCATAAGTACCCTTTGTGCCCTTAACGCTGACGATACCATCACTGTTAGTGCGGATGGGCTGATCCTTTGTCCACCACTCACCCTTAACGAGGCTTAAGAGCTTCTTATAAGCAGGCTTTTCGCGGTTATCAACAGTTACAAGACCGCTCGGAGCATTGAGCCATGCACCGTCAGCAAAGTCCCATCCGGTGATAGCCTTGATATTAGGATCAGCGAAAAGGATCCTGTACATCTCTTCCCACTCTTTTGCCTGTCTTTCCTCGCCGGCAATAGTTGTCGGCCATTCTTTGACCTGCCAGTCGTTAAGGTCTTCAATGTATTCAGGGATCAATGAGCCTGATACAAGCGTATTCTCAGTGAAATGTAAAGGAAGACCGAATCTTGAGAATCTCTTAAGGACATCGTAGAGCTTTTCTGTTCCCCAGTAACCCTGGTGCTGGTGCGACTGGATGCCGATAGCTGAGATCTCAACCCCTGCATCAAGGCAGTTCTCGATAAGTTCCTCATACTTGGGAGATGTATTGAAATCATTGATAAGGAAAATGCCGTCGGGATTTGCAGCTTTTGCAGCAGCGAAAACCTCTTTAACAAGTCCTACCTGACCGTATCTTTTGCAAAGTCTCGTGACTGCATTATCGTACTTGTCGAAGATCGGCATGATGACAACTTCATTGATGACGTCCCAGATGTCGATAACGCCTTTAAAAGCAGTTACTTCCCTGTTGATCCTCGCAAGCTGCTTATCCATTATGACTTCGTCTGGATAATCCATGAGCCAGTCAGCGCATACCGTGTGCCAGCAAAGAGGATGACCTTTTATCGTAACGTTGTTAGCGCGCAGGATCTTAGCAGCATCCATGCGGCTCTCGTATTCGGGATAGCCTTCCTGAGGTTCATATCTTCCCCAGTAGAAAGGAAGTGTTCCGTAATTAAGGAGTGCGAGCCACTTTTCGAGTCTTTCCGGATCGCCCTTCTTTCCTTCATATTCAAGGAAATCAAATGCACCGGAACCAAAAAGGAACTGATGAGACTTCTGATTTAATACCAGCTCTTTATCAGCAACGGGATTGCCGTTCTTATCAACAACTCTTACAAGGGATTCACCGATACGGTGAGCGGGCGTGGTCATGATATTCATGGAACGATTCCTTTCTTTATCCTCAGAATAATCTGATTATAAAGTATTAAGAATGTTCAGCGTGTCATATATCTTTTCAAAATGTATTGAAAGATAGTCTGTTGTAAATTCTTTTAATTCGATCTCGGTCTTTTTATCTGCTGTCGCCGTAAAAAGCTTCTTCAGATCACATGTGGCAAAATAGTTCAGAGCTCTTACAGACGGCTCATCCAGCATCCTGTTAAATGCCCTGTTGTTGCCGTCACTGCCTTCACCGCCTGAGATGTTGAGAAGATATTTGTGAGTCGATTTTCCTAACGAATCGTCAAGATCGTAAAGGACCGTGAAGCCGGCAATCGTAAGCAATCTCCAGTTAAAAGCCGAATAGATCAGAAGGTATTTGCCCTTATTATTTGCGAGCATATAGTATGCGTAAACGGCAAGTTCATATGCTTCTTTTGCATTCTCGCTCTGGAGCGTGCAGTCCATAAGGCATGATGATATGTGCGCTGCTACGGTCATCTGCTCCAAGCTTTCCATGATCTTTGAATTGCTCTCGATAATGGAAAGATCCTTAAGGTAGTAATAACCGTGTGATACGGTAACGACAAAATCGCAGAGCATATAAGGCATCGATACCGCACCCAGCGAACTGCCGGGCTTGGCCACGCCCTTTGCGCAGATGGTTATAAGGCCCCTGTCTGCAGTAAGTACAGATAAAAGCCTGTCCTTGTCCTTATATTCATTGGAACGGATTATAAGTCCCCTGCAGTTAAAAGGATCCATTACTCGTCGATATCTTTGCTAAGGCCCGTGGAACCGAGCATCGCATCGTTGTTCTGCCAGTCGTTTCTGACCTTAACATAAAGATCCAGATATACTTTGCAGTCAAGCATCTTCTCGATACTTCTTCTTGCGGCAGTACCGATACGCTTGATCATCTGGCCGTCTTTGCCGATGATGATGGCCTTGTGTGAATCCCTGTTGCAGATAATGTCAGCCTTGATAACCGCCATCGTCCTGTCGTCACCTGTCGTGATCTCACCGTCATCATTCTTTTCCTTGAATTCATTGATGATAACAGCTGTGCCGTGAGGGATCTCCTGGTCAGTATAATGAAGGACCTGCTCGCGGATAAGCTCAGCTGCAATGACGCGCTCAGTCTGATCGGTCATGTATTCGCTGTCATAGAGCCTGGGACCTTCAGGAAGCATTTTCGTGATGATGGATAAGAGAAGATCAACGTTCTTACCGGTCTTGGCGCTGATAGGAACGATATCTTCAAAGTTATAGAGTTCAGAATACTTCTGAGTAAGCGGCAGGAGTTTTTCCTGGCCTGCCTCATCGTACTTGTTGATGGCAAGAATGACCTTTTTGTTCTCTTCGCGGAGAAGGTCCATAAGCTTCTTCTCAACGGCACCCGGATCAGGGAATCTGCCGTCAGCGATAAGAACGACGCAGTCAGCACCCAGAGCAGCCTTGTAAGATCTGTCGACCATGAATTCGCCCATCTTTGAAGTCGGCTTATGGATACCCGGAGTATCTGTAAAGATTATCTGCGTATCCTCAGTGTTATAGATGGTCTTGATATTGGTCCTTGTTGTCTGGGGCTTATGAGATACGATAGCGATCTTCATGCCTGTGATGTAGTTAAGAAGCGTTGATTTACCTACATTAGGACGTCCCAGCAAAGCAACGGTACCACAGTGCCTGCAAGGAGATCCTGCAGGAATAAGACCGTCTGTCTTGATAAGGTCTCTGTGATTATCCATCTCACAGATGTCTTCGATCTCGTCATCAAAAGCAAGACCGATATCTCTCATAAGTCTCTTCTGCTTATCGATCATGATCTTCTCATCAACAGATTCGATGTGATCGTAGCCTAAAAGATGCAGGAGCGAATGAGCGATGAGGAACATTGCCTCGCGCTCGAAAGAATGACCGTAGCTCTCAGCCTGTGCTTCACATGCCGTGGGATTGATAAGGATATCACCATAGCAGAGCACCTGATTGCCGTCTTCATCAGTCTCAAAGTCACCGCTGTCAGGGATCTCAGTGAACTCGCCTTCCCTTAATTCCAGCATGGGAAAAGAAAGGCAGTCTGTCTCCTTATCGATGTCTCTTTGCTCTTTGTTGATCTCTCTGATCTCTTCAGGAGTAACGAAGGTCAGTGTCGCATACGCGTCTTTTAAAGTCCTCGTTACCTGAGGCGAACTGTAGTCGCCGCTTAAGACCGCTTCACTGAGCTTAACGATGAATTCATCCAGCCCGTTAAGCTTATCTTCTGAAAAACCTTCTGCGTTGTTTACAATATCTATTCTCATTCAGGGTACTTGATCCTTTCGTGGAAGACACCGGCATATACCTGCTTGAAAGCGATTATGATCTTCTCCACATCATCGAAAGAGAGACCTGAGTTGATCAGCTGATCCTGGTCGATCTTATCCTTGATAAGAACCCTGATAAGCTGCTCTGCTCCTGCGACATCGCTTGTCTTCATTGATCTTACGGCAGCTTCGCATGTATCTGCGAGCATAACGATCGCGGATTCTCTTGATGAAGGTATATGTCCTCTGTATCTGAAGTTCGCTACATCCGGGGGTTCTAAGCCTCTTGCCTTTGCGTCTTCTACAGCTTTCTTGTAGAAATATGAAGGATATGTCGTTCCGTGATGCTCATCGATGATCTTGATAATGGCATTAGGAAGTCTTTCCTTTTTCGCAAGCTTAACACCGTCTTCAGGGTGCTTGGTAATGATGGCGACGCTTTCCATGACAGTAAGGTTATCATGAGGATTTACTCCGCCATGCTGGTTCTCAGTGAAATACTCAGGATTCTCAAGCTTTCCGATATCGTGATAATATGCGGCAACCTTGCAGAGCAGTGAGTCAGCACCGATTGCTTCAGCAGCAGAGTCAGCAAGGTTAGCTACCATCATCGAATGCTGGTGCGTACCCGAAGCCTCAAGGAACAGACGCTTTAACAGGTGCTGACCGGGCTGACTCAAAGAAATGAGCTTGACAGGTGAAGCGACATTGCATACGAGCTCGAAGATCGGTGAAAGACCGATAGCGGCAACGAGAGATGCGATCGCACTTACGAACGTAAAGATGAACGAGTTAAGGAAAGCAGTTCTTGTGTTGTTACCGATAAGGAAGTTATAAGCGACACTCGTAATGATCGCACCGAGCGTCGGGAAGAATATCAGAGCTGCGTTGTTGATGATCTTGTCCGTTCTTCCCGCAAAGATCGAACAGAGTATGATTCCCGCCAGATTGATAAAGAACAGTTCAGGATCAAACCCATACATCGGCCAGATATAAAGCAGGTTCAAAACAGCCAGGATAATGCCGTTCTGGGTGCCTAAATATGTGGCACAGACCGCCGCAAAGAATAATACTATGCAGAGCAGCGACGATAAGGATGAAAGATATACAGACGTTCCGATCGTAACGAGGAACGTGATGATAAGCAAATAGAAAACAGGAGTCTCGACCTTGAGTTTCTTACGCTCAATATTGAGATACATGAGCAATATCGAAGACAGTACAAGAACATAGATCGCAACTCTCGCGAAGATGACAAGGTCGAATGACTGGTCTCTGATAAGCTCGAGTGCCTGGAGGTTGCTGTATGCGTGCTCATCGATGATGTCGCCGGCTTCAACGAGCTTCGTACCCTTTTCGACCATTACAGGCTCGTTCATCACAGCATTATAAGCATTGTTAGCTGAGTCTTCCGTTGCCTTCTGGTCGTAAACGGTATTAGGTTCGAGAAGTGCTACGAGCACTGCATCCATTGATTCTGCGAACTTGGAGTACGACGGGTTCGAATCACAGAAGCTGTTGATCTGCTCAGTGATCTTAGTAGGAAGAACAGCGTCATTGACGTCACTTAACATTACGAGTTCAGCAATTGCCGTGGTCTTCTCCCTGATATAAGTAAATGTCGCATTGCTCATTTCGAAAAAGACTGTAAGACTTTCGGATTCGATCTTCTTGCCCATGTTCTTTTCGATAGTCTGGGAAAGCTGGTAAGCGGATGATGAAGGAGATAACGGTGCCTGAAGATCAGTTGTCTGTGAACTCTTTCTGATCTGGCTTGCCTGGTCAAAGAAAGCCTCAACACGGTCTATGCATTCTTCTGACTGCTTGTCGGACCTTACGAAAATATCGTCAACCGTATCTCTTGCGATGATCGCTCTTCTCTCAGTCTCATATGAATCCGCGAAAGATCTTGTGGCATAGATATCCTGGCCGGCAATGGATCCGACTTCATAATCGTAACTTACCGGAAGTGATCCGTAGAAAACCAGGAAAATTATAGTCAGTGCAGCAAGCACCAAGGAGATGATCTGATGGAATTTAGGTTTGGAAGATTTATTACTGCTCATGATTCACCTTGCTTAGCATTCTCATAAGCTCTTACGATCCTGGCAACAAGGCTGTTTCTTACAATGTCCGAATCATTCAAGCTTACGATCCTGATACCTTCTACTCCGTTTAATACCGTAATGGCATCTTTAAGTCCGTTCTGTATACCCTTAGGCAGGTCGATCTGCGTAAAATCGCCGCAGACACACGCCCTGCAGTTAACACCAAGTCTTGTAAGGAACATCTTCATCTGCTCGGGAGTCGTATTTTGAGCCTCATCGAGAAGGACAAAACAGTCGTCGAGATTTCTTCCTCTCATAAATGCCAGAGGAGAAACTTCGATAACGCCCTTATCGTAGTAACGCTCAAACATCTCCTGACCTAAGAGCGCCGATAAAGCATCGTAAATAGGACGCATATAAGGATTTACCTTCTCTTCGATATCGCCGGGCAAAAATCCCAGACGCTCACCTGCTTCTATTGCAGGCCTTGTAAGGATTATCCTTGATACTTCCCTGCTCTTTAGAGCCTTGACTGCCATTGCAACGCCAAGGAAAGTCTTGCCGGTTCCGGCAGGACCGCAGCAGATAACGAGTTCTGATTTCTTTAATGAATCAACATAAAGCCTCTGACCTAATGTTCTGGGCTTGATAGCTCTTCCGGAAGGAGTCATGTAAAAGACTTCATCTGACGTCTTCAGGAATTCTTCAAGCTTGCCCTCTCTGGCTATGTCCAAAAGATACTGGATATCGGTCTCATCGATATGTGAATCTGAAGAAAGCTTATCAAGTGCAAGGAAAACATCTTTTGCCATCAATACATCTTTTGTGTCACCGTCGATCACAAAACCCTTGCCGTCGTGCTCTATCGAGACACCAAAATATCCGGCGATCTTCGATGCGTAAACGCCTGCCGAATGTAGCGAATTCTTAAGCTGTTCGATTCTTTCTTCCAAATGAGATCTCCTATAAAAGAATTATTATGCTAATTATTTCTTCCGTCAACCAATACCCTTGAAGCTGTTGATCACGGCCTTGTAGTAATCCGGAATGTCCACTTCGAAATGCATTGTCTCGCCCGTTCTCGGATGAACGAACGTGATCGCACGGCTGTGAAGAGCCTGGCCTGCAAGACCATAGTTCTTGCGTCTTGCGGCATAGACGGGGTCTCCTACCACAGGATGGCCGATATATGCCATATGCACTCTGATCTGATGTGTTCTTCCCGTCTCAAGGATGAGTTTTAAGTCAGTGATATCTCCAAGCCTCTCGACGACCTCGAAATGAGTAACTGCAGACTTGCCGTCCTTATTTACGGCCATCTTGCGCCTGTCATTGGAGGAACGGCCGATGGGCGCATCGATCATGCCCTTGTCTTCTTTGACAAAGCCATAAACCAAAGCTCTGTATTCTCTTACTATCTCATGCCTTGAGAGCATGTCAGCGAGCTTTAAGTGCGTGAAATTATTCTTGCACGCGAGCATAAGTCCTGACGTATCCTTGTCGATACGGTGAACGATGCCGGGTCTTAATACGCCGTTGATATCGGAGAGTTCATCCTTGCAGTGTGCAAGAAGCGCATTAACAAGAGTTCCGTCGCTGTGTCCTGCAGCAGGATGAACGACCATTCCCTGCGGTTTGTTGATAACAAGAAGGTCAGAATCCTCATAAACGATATCAAGAGGGATATCCTGCGCTACAAAAGATCCGTCTTCAACAGGAGCGGGAATATCTGCTTCGACAAGATCTCCTGCCGAGAGCTTTGTTCCTGCCTTCGTTATCACCTTTCCGTTGACGGTAACTTTGCCGTCATCTATAAGGCGCTTATAAAAAGATCTTGAATATGCCGAATCGAACGCTTCGGTTACAAAGCTGTCCAGTCTTAAGCCATCAGTCTCACAAGTCTTTGATTCAACCGGCATTTTCCTTGTTTCCCTTCTTAGTGATCAGGCTCCAGAACTCTTCAAAATACTTGGAACCGAAAAGGATTATGCAGATAAGAAGACCTGTACCGATAACTGCACAGATATCGGCGAAGTTAAAGATCGGGAACGTATAGCTTCCGAAATCGAATCTTAAGTAGTCGACTACATACTTGTTGGCAAATCTGTCGACAAGATTTCCGATTGCGCCGGAAGACAAAAGACAGAATGCAGCAGACATAAGCTTCATATCGTACAAAGACGCATAGAGCATAAGGATGAATATACCGATTCCAAGGACTACTGAAATACCTGTCAGCATATATATTCCCCATGCCTGGTCAGCAAAGAGCGAGAATGCAGATCCCGTATTACGGCAATGATAGATCGAGAAGAACCCCTTGATCACATCGATCTGCTCGTAAACGCCTACTTTTGCAACTACAGCTCTCTTGATCAGCTGATCCGCAATGATAAGGATCACTGCAATAACTGAAAAAACAACACAGGCGATAGGTTTCTTCGCCCTCTCTTTAACAACTAAATCACTCATATTCGCAGAACCGCTTTATCGCGGTACACCTTCCGTTTCTGTCAGTCTCGAAAATAATGCCGCATACAAAGCCCGGGCCGTCAGCAGCCTCGTATTTTGCAGGGAGCTTATATGCAAGTCTTTTGATCGATGCTTCGATGCTCATGCCGAGGATGGATTCCTTTGCACCGCACATGCCGCTGTCTGTGATATATCCGGTTCCGTAAGGAAGGATCGTCTCATCGGCAGTCTGCACATGGGTATGGGTGCCTGCAACAACGGATACCTTGCCGTCGAGATAATATCCCATGGCACACTTCTCGGAAGTGGCATCGCAATGAAAATCCAGAACAATGGTCGTGCAGCCTTCAACGCGCTTAAGTCTGTCAACTATCTTATCGGCACATGAGAAAGGATTATCAGGAAGAACATTGGCATAAACCTGACCCAGAAGGTTGAACACTCCGAGCTTCTCCCCGTTCTTCTCGAAAATACAGTAATCGTTGCCCGGCCAGGAAGGAGTGAAGTTGGCAGGTCTTGCCACGTTATTGATCTTAGAGATCTGGCTAATAAATTCCCTGTTGGAGAAAGTATGGTTGCCCATCGTGAAAAGATCAGCACCTGCAGCTTCCAGATCCCTCAACATATTGATCGAAGCACCAAGGCCGTTTACGCTGTTCTCAGCATTGACTATGCAGCAATCTATAGCATTATTCTTAAGAAATGAAGGCATGACCGTCTTGAAGGCTCGGCGCCCTGCGCCGCCGACAACATCGCCAACAAAGCAAACTCTCAAGAGCAATACCCCCATTCTTTTTATTCTTTAAAAGTATAACACAAGAGGTCTGCAATTCCGAAGATTTAAGAGTTACTTATTTTCAGCTGCCTTTCTGGCGATCCATTTATTATCGGCTGTACTGATGTCAGAACAGATCTGCTCTGCCTGTTTAACCAATACCTGCTTGGCACTCTTCAGCTTGCCGATCTCATTTTCGAGGTCTTCTATTGTCTCAGAGATCGATCTGCGGGCATAGTCCGGAGGGCAGTTCTCAGTATTGGGATCAAAATCCCTGACTATATGCTCCCGTTTAAAGACACAATCATCGCGCTGTCTTGTCAGGATCTTAAGTTTATTGTCTTTTGCGAGAATTAGACTGTAAAGATCAGCCAGTTCGAGGTATTTGACAAAATACGGCTTATCGGCATCCAAAGCCTTTTCCACAGCTTGTTCCGCACGTGCTTTAAGACTCTTGACCGTAAAATTCGATAAACCGGCATGAGATATGACCCTGGTACTTTTGAGCGAACATAAAATACGCCCCCTCAAAGCTTCAAAATTTGAAGGATCGAGCATAAGCATATACCCGTATCTTTGGTCTGCTTCATTGAATTCAAGCCTTACAAGGGCTTCCTTGGCCCTCTTGTTAGGCTCGCCGAAGAAGAGCGAAGCTCCGTAAGCAACACCGCATGAACGGCATTCACAAAGATTCCTTTGTTTGTCCAGAACTAACCTTCCGGCACATTTAATGCAGATAATACCGGTATCTGACACGATCTGAGGCTCAAGCTCCTCATTCTTGAACTGCAGAGCCGGACCTTCATGGAAATTAGCTTCAGGCTCTGAAGACTTAAGTTCTTCACATGCCAGAGAAAGCTTTTGCTCCAGTTCCTTGATCTTTTTGGCCAGAGAATCAGCTTTTGCAAGATTATCAGCAGTTATTTTCCGGAATGCTTTGTCTTTATCTATGTACTGCTGCTCTTTCAGACCCTCAACACGGAGCTTAAGACTCCTGTCGGAGGTCGCCTTCTCATTTATGAGTTTTTTATATTCCTTGGAAAGTTTGAAAACTGTGCGGAGTTTTTCAAAATACGGATAGACCGAACAACCGCTTTCAAGTTTTATGAGAGCATTCTCTGCTTTGGAAATATCGTGTCTGATAAGCTTTACTGGATCAGCCAGGTCATCTTTTACAGGAATCTTCCCTGCACAAAGGATCAAGCCCCTGAGGGCTTCAAAATCATGAGGATCTTTTGTATAAAGCTCTTTGTATTTATCACCTGCGGAATTATATTCCATCCTCTTCAGGCACATCTCAGCCTGGCTCAGGATATCTTTCCTGTGGAAATCGATAAGATCGAATCCTGCTCCGCAAAATGGACAGTCAAAGATCTCCTGATCACTGTCAACATTAAGGACACCGCCGCACTTCTCACATGTATAACCAATTAATTTAGCCATAAACACTCTCCAGAGATAAAAAAGCCCCGCCAACAATTCAAATATATCAGAAAAACAAAAAGGACCTCAAGCCAATAATGGCTTAAGGTCCTTGAATTGTTTTGAAAGATGATACTAACGCGTTAAATAATATATGTAAAAGCGATTAAATTATTATTTAGCAACGTCAGTTGCCCTTGTTTCTCTGATCACATTAACCTTGATCTGTCCGGGATAATCGAGTTCATCCTCAATCTTCTTGCAGATATCACGGGCCTTGAGCGTCATCTCATCATCTGAAACCTTATCAGGTGAAACGATAACACGAATCTCTCTGCCTGCCTGGATGGCAAAGCTCTTTTCAACACCCTCGAAGCTTGTTGCTATCTCTTCAAGCTTCTCGATTCTCTTGATATATGTCTCGAGATTCTCTCTTCTTGCGCCGGGTCTTGCTGCGGAAATTGCATCTGCTGCCGCTACCAAAACAGCTTCTGCGGTAAGAGGTTCAACATCTCCGTGATGTGCCTCTATGCAGTTAATGACTGCGGGGCTCTCATGATACTTCTTCGCGATATCGACACCGAGCTGGATATGTGTTCCTTCCTGCTCGAAGTCCACTGCCTTACCGATATCATGCAAAAGGCCGCCGCGCCTTGCAAGATTACTGTCAAGTCCGAGCTCGTCCGCCATCATTGCTGCTATCCAGGATACTTCAATGGAATGCTGCAGTACGTTCTGTCCGTACGATGTGCGGTAACGAAGACGGCCTAAAAGCTTGATCAGTTCAGGATGCAGATTCATTACACCTGTGTCAAAGGCTGCCTTCTCGCCCTCAGTCTTGATAGTCTGATTGAGTTCCTTTCTTGCCTTGCCGGCCATCTCTTCGATTCTGGCCGGATGGATTCTTCCGTCTGCTACGAGTCTTTCAATCGTCATTCTAGCGATCTCTCTCCTGATAGGATCGAACGATGAAAGTACAATTGCTTCAGGAGTATCGTCGATAATAAGATCGACTCCGGTAATTGTCTCGATTGCCCTGATGTTACGTCCCTCACGACCGATGATTCGACCTTTCATCTCGTCGTTAGGAAGGGTTACAACAGATACTGTGACTTCGGAAACGTAATCGGATGCATAACGCTGAATAGCGTTAACGATAATGTCTTTTGCAACCTTATCTGCATCTTGTTTGGTTTTTTCTTCCATCTGCTTGAGCATTAAGGCCATATCATGAGTGTATTCACGCTTTGCTTCGTCAAGCACTAAGCTTCTGGCATCTGCAACTGTAAGTCCTGATACCTTCTCAAGTTCAGTCTTCTTACGCTGCTCGTAATCCTTGGCTCTTGCCTCGAGTTCAGCAATATTCTGCTGACGTCTCTCGATCTCTTCCTGCTTGCGCTCACAATTAGCTTCAATACGATTGATATTTTCTTCTTTCTGCTCGAGCTTATTGCGTTCTTTTGCAAGTTCCTGTTTCTTCTCTCTAGCTTCACGCTCCAATTCAGAACGGACGCGGGAGACTTCTTCTTTAGCCTGCAAAAGCAAATCACGCTTGTTGTTTTCTGCTTCCTTCTGTGCATTTGCAAGAAGCACATTACTTTCCTCTTTCGATTTGGCAATGTCCTCCGCAAGTCTCTTTTGTTCGCCGGAAATACCGGACTTAAAATAAACTGCTGTTATTGCTATACCCAGAATAAGACCAACAACGCCCGCGATTATTACGAATAATAACGATACTTGTGGCACGTTGGTACTCACCTCCAAATTTATTTAGTTGTCAAAGAACGTATAAAATGGCTCTGACAAGCCATTGAATATTGTAGAAATAAATGTTCTATCTGTCAATAATTTGTTAGAATTAAACAATGCGAATAGATTATTTTGTTGAAAGTGAATATAACGGCTGCGAGATCCAGCAGATAATGAGGCGTAAGTTCAAGATGAGCACCACCTGGGTCAAGCGTGTAAAGCTCTACGGAACAGTGGAGCTTAACGGTGTCCACGCCCGCGTTAAGGACCCCGTAAGCACCGGTGACAGGCTCTATTTTGAGTACGAGGATAACTCTGCTGCCCTGACTCCGCCTTCCAATGTCGGCATATTGTTCGAAAATGAGCACTATGCCGTCGTAAACAAGCCCGCCGGAATGGTCACCCACCCGTCCCATGGTCACCTTGAAGATTCACTCCTTACTTCCCTGTCTTCGAACACACTCCATCCCGTAATGCGCCTCGACAGAGAAACATCCGGGCTTCTGATCGTCGCAAAAGACGGATATTCACACAATATGCTCGCGACAACTGACATTAAGAAGCGCTATAAGGCGCTCTGCTACGGCAGGTTCGATCCTGCTGACGGCACGATGGACTTTCCTATCGCAAGGCGCCCCAACTCCGTCATGATAAGAGACTGCACACCTGACGGAAAGCCTTCGGTCACACATTACAAGACATTAGCCTATTATGAGAAAGCGGATATCTCGCTTGTGGAGTTCGCGCTTGAGACCGGCAGATGCCACCAGATAAGGACTCACTCATGCCACGTCGGCCATCCTCTCTTAGGCGACGGCCTTTACGGACCGCTTTCTGACGACAACCCCAACGATTCGCTCAAAGACAAAGCATTCGTCTATGATCCCAAGATCGGCAGAGTCGCCCTGCACGCATACAGGATCGAATACAAAGACCCGTTTGACGGTGAGGTCAAAGTCTTTGAAGCTGAGCTGCCTTCTGACATGCAGGCAGTTATAGACGGCATATAATAAAACAAAGGGACTTGGACTAAGCCAAATCCCTTAGAAGTCAGATTTATATCAATTGCTTTTCTTTACTGGTCAGCTGCCTCGGATCTACTGATCTGTATTTATTTCCAAAGCTGAATCCCAAGTCTTCAAAACCAAGTCCTAATTCAGGATACGCCTTATCTGCCAATGTGATCATTCTGGAATAGTAGATTGGCAAATCCTTCTTTATCTTTTTCTTAATAGAACGACCCACATGTGAATCAACCGATTCGGGATCATTGTCCATTTGATCAATACACGATTCAAGACCGGTCAGGTCAGTTGAGACAGAACCCTCAAAACTTTCATCTCCATAGCGCATTTGAAAAGCAAGAGCTACTTCAGCACTATCCCTAAAAATAAAAAGATTTAGATTATCTTTATCTTTATCTTCACTATAATACGTCATAACGATGACAGGTCCTTCAAAACAGGTTACCACGCTTCCTCTGATACTATCATCTTCAATGATAAGAGCTTCAGGATACGGCTGATCCGAAAAATACCGCTCCTCTACTTTCTTGATGTTTTCCTCATTAAGTACAACCGGAACCGTTTCTTCAGTCTGTCCTTCCGTTTTCTCTGCATTTGCTGTTGAGCAGCTGCAAAGCACAAGAGATGCAAGCATAACACTGCTTAAAAGCACTGATATAATCTTCTTCATTTGATACACCTCAATCGTATTAAGGGGATTCAGACTATGCCAAATCCCCTTGCTTTTGTCAGTTATCTTTCTTTTTCCAGTTGACACCCATATCTGCGAGCGATGTATCAAGCCAGATCATTCCGGAATCCATGCTGGCAAGGATTCCCTGATGGTGATCCCAGAAGAAATCAATGGCCTCATCTTTGGTCATGTATATGCAGCCGTCTTCCTCAAATTCCTTCTTCAGATCAGCGTCTTTCTTGCTGCCCCATACGCTGCGGCCAACGCCGTCATCACCAGTAACAAACAGGATTACTTCAGCATATTTCTTGAAGGATTCCTTTGATTCAAACACCTTTGCATAATCGCCTGCATCAGCTTTGATCTCCAGCCAGTAATTATATTTATAATCAACAATTCCCTGACCTACAGAGAACATCTTCTGCTCATAATTCATTCTGATCGAAGTATCTACGCCCTTTTTCGCTTTACGGCAATAGATCCTGCAAGTGATGCTCTCGCGGTTTTCTTTCTTTGTGTCGATAAAGTGATAAAACACATCGCCGGATTCCTTATTGGAAGCTGAGCACTGAATGTAATCGCCGGGCGACATCATCGTTGCAGAATCCTGACCATACAATGAACGCCATCCTGTATTAGCTTCATCGTTATCAAGCTTTCCGATAGCATCATAGTAGTATTCGGTCCAGCACATGCCACAGTCGGAGCAAATACCGTTTACGAATTTATGCTCATTCTTAACTTCGGTTTCCGTGCTGATGATCTGGGTAGGATCCAAAGATCTGTATTTATCACCAAGATCGATGCCAATATCTTCAAGACCTAAGCCAAGCTCAGGGAAAGCCTTATCAGCTACTGTGATCAATCTGGAATATATGATCGGCAGATCCTTTTTGATGTTATCCTCATTGGCTGCGATAGCTGAATCGTCATAAAGCTCATACGCACGCGGATTGTCGATCAATGTGTCGATCAATGATTCGACAGAGTCAAAACCTACAGAAGTATTTCCGTAATAACGTGTCTCACCGTAACCCAACTGGAAAGTAACAGAAATCTGCTTTGTATCAGTATGAATATTCAGGCTTATATCGCTGTCACCCTTCATAGTTGAATAGTCGAAATAAACCAGATCTTCATCAGCGGAGTAACTTCCTTCGCCCCTGATACCGTCAAGATAAACAGGAACCACATGACTTCCGTCCGGCACTTTGGAATTGTAAAGATCCACAACTTTCTTAAGGTTGTCATCATTGATCTGTACAAGCGCAGTTGTTGTCGTTGCCTGCGTAGTATCGCCGGCTTCCGGCTTCTCGTATCCTGCTTCATTCTGGATCTCGTTCTCATTGCCGTCATCAGTCTCTACCGGCTTCTGGCATCCACAGAGAACAAACGATGTCAACATGACACCGCATAATAGCGTTGCTGCAATCTTCTTCATTTTCATACCCCTTCTCATTAAAGAAAATCTTAATTTGTCCCTTGCCACCATCAAAAACAAACCTTTTTGACAATAGCTATTCCAAAATCATAATACACATACATTTGAATATAAGCAATTATTTTTGACAGTCATTGAATATTATCGAACAACAGGTCGTTCGATTGTTCGGTAATTCTTTGATTTAATCAAATATCCATCCGAAAATGGTAAAAAACGCACCCAAACGATATCAGTTAAAAGACCTGATCAGGTCTTCAGCAAGTCTTATAGAAGAATCCGAATCGCTGCCTGAAAGGAGCCTTGATACTTCACCAGTCTTATTGGCGCCGTCAAGAACTGTGCACCGGGTCTCCGTACTGCCGTTAGTAACTTTCTTAGTAAGCACGAAGCCTCTGTCAGATGCAGCGGCGATCTGGGCTGTATGTGTGACACAAAGAACCTGATGCGCTGATGCAATTGCCTTAAGCTTATTTGCGATAGCAAGCGAAGCCTTGCCTGACACACCTGTGTCGATCTCATCGAAGATAAGTGTCGGGATAAGGTCCACCCTGCTTAATACATTCTTTACTGCGAGCATGATCCTTGATGCTTCACCGCCTGAGACAATTGCCGAGAGCGCTCTCACCTGCTGGCCGGGGTTGGCGCTGAAGCGGAAAGCGATATCGTCGATACCGGACATCGAGAAGAATTTTGCCTTCTCTCGTCTTACGAAGCTTACTTCAAAGATCGCATCAGGCATCTCAAGATCAGCCAATTCTTTGGTGATGGCCTTTTCGAGCTGCTTGGCGCAGACCTTACGTTCTGAAGAGAGCTTTTCTGCCAGGTCAAGGAGTTCCTTTTCCTTAGCCGTACGCTGCTTCTTCAATTCCTGAAGGATGTCCTTATTCTTCTCTATCTCATCGAGTTCTGTTTTAGAATCCGAAGCAAACTTGTTGATCTCAGCTATAGTCGCACCATACTTTGCCTTAAGCTCGTAAAGAAGGCCGATGCGCTGCTCGGTACGCTCTTTCAGGCCCTCATCGAAATTACGGTCTGATAAAACCTTATCAACATCGGATGCCAGCGCATCAAGATCCAGGGCAAGAGCCTGCGCGCGTTCAGCGATCTCCTTTAAGCTCTCATCATTTTGGGATGCCTTAAGAAGCTCACGGCTCGCCTGGCTTACGGACTGCACCGGGCTCTGATAGTTGGTCTCAGTGTTAAGAAGATCGCCTGCATTTTTAAGGCTCTCGAAAAGAACCTCATTCTGCGACAACTTCTTTTTCGTATCGTGAAGTTCTTCCTCTTCACCATCCTTAAAGCCTGCTGATTCGATCTCGTTAACTGCAAACTCAAGATAGTCGCGGCGGCGTTCAAGGTAATCAGGCGATGAAGATATCTCCTTTATCCTGACCACCAGGTCTTTGAACTCCTGAAGGCTCTTAACGTAATCTTTGTGGAGATTGATACACTTATCACCTGCAAAGCGGTCAAGGAGTTTTACATGTGTTGATTCATCGAAAATTGCCTGAGTATCGTGCTGGCCGTGGATATCGACGAGCCTGGATGAGATCTCCTTTAAGATTGCATTTGTAACGCCTGTACCGTTGACTCTTGCAACTGACTTGCCGCTGTCGTAAACGGTCCTGCTGATAATGAGCATTCCGTCGTCATCTTCGATCCCGTTATCTTCAAGGATCTTCCTAAACTCATCGTCTTTAAGATCAGAGCAGTCAAAGACCGCTTCGGCAAACGCCGAAGGGCTTCCTGTCCTTATTAGATTCCTGGATGCCTTTGCGCCAAGGATAAGGCCAATCGCATCAACAATAAGGCTCTTGCCGGCACCGGTCTCACCGCTTATTACATTGAGGCCTTTACCCGGTTCGAAAACGATATTGCTTATGACTGCAAAATCTCTGATCTCAAGTCTTATAAGCATTTAATATCAGCCTTTTTCCATCATGTCTGAGATAGTTGTAAGGAATGCCTTTGCCTCTTCGATTCCCGGGCATGCGGCAAAGATCGTATCGTCACCGGCAAGGGTACCGACACAGTCTTCCAGATGCATAGAATCCAGCGCGGATGCGGCCGCGCTCGCCATGCCGGGCAAGGTCTTGATAACGACGATGTTCATTGCCTGGTTTGCGGAGAGGATACTGTTAGAGAATACTGCAAGAAGCCTTCCCGGAGCAGTATCGCCTGTCCTGTCGAGCACGCAGTACTTTGTGGCTCTGTTAGGCAGAGTGATCTTGATGATGCCGAGTTCCTTTATATCTCTTGAGATAGTTGCCTGTGTCGCTTCGAATCCCGACTGATTAACCTTAGCGGTAAGGTCTTCCTGTGTCGAAATGTCATTATCTCTAATGAGTGATAAGATCTTTTCCTGTCTTGAATTCTTAGCGGTTTTCATAGAAGTAACCTCTCTGTACGATCTTCTTTCTTACATTGGCAAAGAAGCTGTCCGGCTTCAAGCAGACAGTCTTAAGGACTTTGTCATACTTTTTGATCTCAATTGAATCAAAGCTCTCGAGCTCTACAAAATCTCTTCCGTCAGGGCAGATCAGGGGCGCTGATTCAATAGACTCTAATGTGATCTTTATCTCACTTTCAGGAGTAGCCACATATGTATAGCCGTTTAATGTATGTGAGCAGATGGGCGTAACGATAATATCCTTCATGCCTGGCATAAGGATAGGACCGCCTGCAGAAAGCGAATAAGCCGAAGATCCTGTTGCAGTTGATACAACAAGTCCGTCGCCTCTGAATCTCTCGATGATCTGACCGTCAATTGAGAGAACGAGCGTTGTGATATGCGGCTTTGCGCCTCTGACGATAATGATGTCATTAAGGCATACGCTTGAGCCCTTCAGTTTGCCGTTTTTATTATAAACGTCGCACTTAAGCTGGGTTCTGTCTATTGTCTTATAATCACCGGATATGAGCTGGGCAAGGTCCTTCTCAAGATCTTCTGTGAGGATCTCGTTAAGGAACCCGATAGAACCTAAGTTGACGCCGACGAACTCAGTGCCGAGTTCCCTGTATTTTGCAACCTTCGAAAGGAATGTGCCGTCGCCGCCGATCGATATGATCGTCTTGATATCAATATCAGAGAAGTCCTCGAAAAGCACACCCGGCACTTCTTTGAGCTTAGGGCAAACATCATCCATACCGATCTCAAAGACAGGTGTAGCCCCAAGACGGCTGATGATCTCAGCTGTCTTTTTCGCTGTCTCATAACCGTTATCTCTTGAACTATTGGAACATATTCCGTAATTCATAAAGACAAACCTCCTGTCAGACCTATAGATATTTAAACATTATAATGAATAAATATACATCAGGCAAATAAGATCATCTGGACAGAGCTGCTTTGATGGAAGATGCGACGGAAACACCGTCAAGACCGCAGTACTTAAGCTGTTCCTTCTGGGACATAGCTCTGACGATAGGATTCCTTACGCCGAAAACAGTAACGTCGGATTCGAAGCCCAATATCTGGAGTTCCCTTTCGAGAGCTTCGCCGAAGCCACCGCTGATAACGCCTTCTTCAAGGCTGAACACATATTTTGTGCCGACAAGAAGATCCCAGATCTCCTTTGCAGGCATAGGCTTAATCATGGTCACGTTGATGTGCTTGCCCAAGATCCCCTGCTCTTTCAGGATCTCCATGGCCTGGTCTGCTTCCTCACAGATCTTGCCTGTGGATACGATGGCAAAATCATTTCCATAATCGCAGACAACATGCGGCAGCACGCAGTCATTGATATCTGCATACAAAGGTCCGTTCGCCTCAAAAGGAGAAGAACCTCTGGGGTATCTTACTGCGACAGGGCCTTTGACCGTATCGATCGCATATGTAAGGCATCTCTTAAGATCCGTATAATCCCTGGGCGAGAAAACGGTCATGTTGACCATCGAATTAAGATACGAGATATCGAGAAGTCCGTGATGGGTATGTCCGTCATTGCCTACAAAGCCTGATCTGTCTATGGCAAAGACAACATGGCTATTCATGAAGCAGCAGTCTGTGATCATCTCGTCATAAGCTCTCTGCAGGAATGAGGAATAGATGGCAACGACCGGTGTATATCCTGATACAGCCATGCCGCCTGCCATTGTAACGCTGTGCTCTTCCGCGATTCCACAGTCAAAGAATCTTCCAGGGAACTTCATCTGATAATTATCAAGTCCTGTTCCGAGAGTCATCGCAGCGGAAATGGCAACTATCTTGGGATTCTTAACCGCAAGCTCTGTAAGTGTGCTTGCAAATACAGTCGTATAGCTGTTCTTGCCCGGTGCAACACCTGTCTCAAGGTCAAAAGGTCCAACGCCGTGATAATCGGACGGATTCTTCTCGGCAGGCTCATAACCCTTGCCCTTCTCGGTAAGAACGTGGATCAGGACAGGTCCCTTGATCTCCTTCGCACCGTCAAATGCCTTAATGAGATCTTCCATATTATGACCGTCAACAGGGCCATAGTAATTAAGTCCCAAGTCATCGAACATGGAAGGCGTCTTGCGGTACAAGAGGAACCTGAAGAAGTCCTTGATAGCGAGGATCATCTTAATAAGTCCGCGTCCGACAAAGCCGAGCTTACGCAGGAACGACTCAGTCGTCTGCTTGGCAGAAATATATCCTGAGGAGATTCTGAGCTTGGATAAGTGCTTTGAAAGACCTCCGACATTCTTATCGATGCTCATCTCATTATCGTTAAGGATAATGATCATCCTAGTCTTGCTGTGGCCGAGGTCATTTATCGCTTCATAAGCAAGGCCGCCTGTAAGAGCGCCGTCACCTATTACCGCCACGACATCAAACTTCTTTCCTTCAAGATCCCTTGCCCTGGCAATGCCTAGTGCCGCAGAGATCGAAGTCGAACTGTGGCCTGTATCGAATGCATCATAAGGAGATTCGGTGATCCTGGGGAATCCCGAGATACCATCCTTCTGTCTCAAAGTATTAAATCTGTCGAATCTTCCCGTAAGGAGCTTATATGAATACGCCTGATGTCCGACGTCGAAAACGATCTTATCCTGTTTATAATCAAATACCGAGAGCAAGGCTACCGTAAGTTCCACAGCACCGAGGTTACTTCCTAAGTGTCCGCCGTTAGATGATACAGTCTTAAGGATCTTATCTCTTAATTCAGCACACAGCTGCTCACGTTCCTCGGGCTTCAATGCCTTGAGGAATTCCGGCGAGGTATCCTTTCCCAGAATCTTATAATCCATTATCTGTCCCTGTTTACCAAAAAGTCCGTTAAAGTAACGTAGTCTTCAGTATCAAAACCTTCAGCCTCAAATCCTGAGAGAATAGCCTTAATACTTAATATTTCTTCATCAAGTCTTGCTTTGGCACCGTCAAGTCCCAAAAGTGTTACAAAGGTAGCCTTTGAATCCCTCTCGTCCTTTCCTGTGCTCTTACCTAATACCTTACTGTCAGATGTTACATCAAGAATATCATCCTTGATCTGGAACGCGAGACCAATGTGTGAAGCGAGCTTTCTTAAGTCATTTGCAGTCTTATCAGAAGCAAACTCATCTCTTCTCATCTTTTTCGAGAGATAGTAAGGAGTAACTACTGCCGCTTCAATGAATGCACCGGTCTTCTTCTCTTGGAGTTCTGTAAGAAGCTCTAATGAGATCTCTTTTTCCTCTGAAGCTATATCAATGCTCTGGCCTCCGAGCATGCCCTTTATACCGGCATTCTCTGCCATAGCTGATGCCGCATAGATGTATCCGGGCTTGCTCTCGCATATGGAAAGAAGTCTTTCCATAGCTTTATTGAGCAGAAGATCTCCTGCAAGAACTGCGATTCCCTCACCATAAGCCTTGTGGCATGTGGGCTTTCCTCTTCTTAAGTCATCGTTGTCCAAGCCGGGAAGATCGTCATGGATTAATGAATATGTGTGGAGCATCTCGAGCGTTGCTGCAAAATACTTAACATCAGCATCAATGTCATCTGAAAGGCCGAACATGCGGGAAGTCAGATGCATCATAAGAGGTCTTAATCTCTTGCCGCCGGCAAAGAGACTGTAGAGCGCAGCCTTTACAGTAATATCTTCTGATTCTGCCGGAGTGAAAACATTCTCCAGCTCAGGCAATATCCACTGCTCTGTCTTGTCCATCAGAGCATTAATATTCTCGTGCTCCATCCTTATACTCCGGTCTCACTTATGTTAAGAGGATCTGTTGTGCCGTTGGCTTTATTAACAGCTTCGATCCTTGCCGTTACTTCATTAAGTTTATTCTCGCAGATGCCGACTAATTCGATTCCTCTCTCATAGAGCTTCAAGGACTCGTCTAATGTCGCCTTTCCTTCAGAGAGCTTGGCAACTGTCTGGCGAAGTTCAGCCATGCAGGCCTCATATGTCATCTCATTATCCTTAGACTTAGGCATTATCTGCTCCTCCGTGCTTTTTTATCGAAATATCTTTTATCTCACTTAATAACGTGCCGTCAGACAGAACTATGCTGACGTTATCACCCTTTTTGACCGTTCCGGCAGACTCTACGGCCTTGCCGTTCTTATCGCAGACATATGAATATCCCCTGTTTAAGACATTATTGGGATTTAATGCATCAAGCCTGACCTTGACTTCATTGATCTCTGATGCAGTCTGCTTAACGATTCCGGAAGACAAAGCATCAAGCCTTGTGCGGAGTTCACTTACCACCGCAAGCTGCTCTCTTGCATAGAATGCTGGAGAATGAAGCGCTTTGTGATTCTTATAAACATCTAAAGCCTTGCGTCTTGAATCAACGAACTGGTTTATGGCGATATCAAGATTTAAAGCAAGGTTATCTATCTCTTTCTGCTGGTCAGCATAAGATGCAATTACGAGTTCACCGGCAGCCGTGGGAGTTGCGGCTCTTACATCGGCTACATAATCGATTATCGTATAATCAGGCTCATGACCAATTGCAGAGATAACCGGGATAACGCTGTCGTATACTGCTCTTGCTATGCCTTCGTCATTAAAGCAGAAGAGTTCCTCAAAAGAACCGCCGCCTCTTGCGACAATGATTACGTCAACATTCTTATTCTCATTAAAATACTTAATGCCGCTTATAACTTCAGGAGGACAAAGATCGCCCTGAACGCTCGCGGGATAAAGAAGGATATCGTGATGCGGATTCCGTTTACGGATTGTATTGACGATATCGGAAATTACCTTGCCTGAAGCTGAAGTGACTACGCCGATCCTTCTTGGAAGTATCGGGATGGGCTTTTTATGTTCAGCGTCGAAAAGTCCTTCTTTTCTAAGCTTTTCGAAAAGTTTATTAAACTGCTCGTGAAGGTCGCCCGCGCCCTTATCTTCGATATTAGTGGCAATTACCTGAAGCTTGCCGCCTGCACTGTAAAAATCGAGGCCTCCGGTAACCTTTACCTTCATGCCTACTGCAGGCTCTATCTTAAGAGCTGACCTGTTCCTGGAAAAGATAACGCAGTTAATGACCGACTGGTCGTCCTTGATGGAAAAGTAAGCGTGGTCTCTTGCTGAAACTACATACTGTGATATCTCACCGACAACAGTAAACTCGGCAAGATAAGGATTGTCTTGCAGAGATTGCTTTATGTAGCCATTAAGATGGCTTACGCTATCAAAGTCGAACATGAGTTCAGAGGCTCTTAACGAAATTGCTCAAAACGCCGTTGATATAAGATGATGAGCTCGATGTGCCGAACTTCTTTGCGAGCTTTACAGCTTCGTTGATAGATACGGAAGTCGGGATATCCTCAACTGTAAGGATCTCATAAACAGCGATCTCAAGGATGATGCGGTCTGTCTGAGGAAGGCGCTCAAGTTTCCATCTCTTAAGGAAAGGAACGAACTTGGCGTCCAATTCATCCCTGCTGTTTATGACACCGTAAACGATATCAAGAAAATAATCTTCATCTTCAATGATCTCAGGATATGTTTCCCTGAAAAGATCGATCTGCTCACTGATGGGATCATTTCTGAAGCCCGTCTGGAACAGCAATTCCATAGCATGCTCTCTTGTTTCTATTCTGCTCATCTGAACCTCCCCGGAGGCAAAATCTTGTCAAGAAATTTCTTGAACTTGCTCGTATCGGAAAAGAGGAACGAACCTACAAAGAAGCCTACCGCTGTCATGAATAAGATAAAAAGGGTCTTGATCAACCCGAAAATACAAAGTAAGAGTCCAATTACAAAAAAGACCACAGCAAACACAACACCGGCTCTGGTGTTGCGTAGTTTCTCGAAAAGCCTGGACAAAAACCTTTCCATTATTATCTGCTCTCTACTCTTGTCTGAGCCTGCTCAACCTTTGTAACTCTGACAACAACCTGTTCTACTGCGATACCGGTAAATCTCTCGATATCCTTCTTAACCTTCTCCTGAACCTTGGACATGGCAGCAGGGATCTCAACATTTGAATAAAGCTCGCATGAGACCGTCGCCTTAAGTGCCTGGTTCTTCGCAGGAGCAACGTGGCATCTTGCGCTCTTAATGCCTACCTGTGCTGCCTTTGCAGCGTTAAGTGCAATGCTCTCGATTGCATCAGGTCCGATATCAACAGTACCGATATCGTTCTTTCTGAGTCTGGTACGGTTAAGTCTTCCGGATGTAATGAGGTTTGTGATGGAAATGATCGATGTAATGAAAAGGAGCATCAGAACGCCAAGATAGATATATCGGCTGACAGGACCTTTAACGACCTTTCCAAGATTGGATACGAGATTCGTGAAAACACCTTCATCAACGAGTGCATATAAAAACACTACTGATACTACAGCAATTACAACTGAATAGAAGAACATCAATGATCTGACTAATGAATTCATGAAACCTCCTCGACCCCACAAACATAAACGTCGACGCTCTCTACCGAAAGACCGGTAAAGTGCTCGACGTCTTTTTTAACTTTTTCCTGAATCATCCAGGCAATCTCGGGGATGATCATGCCGTATTTAACGACAGGATATACAGTGATAGATACGGTACCTTCATCGGAATCGCCGAAAACTACCCTGACCCCTTTGCCTTCGTGGACTACGCCCGCTTTTTCCTTAAGTGCAACCGCGAAAGAAGGAACCAATGACAAAACACCGTTTATCTGGAGCGCAGCTTCAGATGCATACTGGGCGACAAAGCCCTGAGTCATTGAACGATCGCCTTTTATGGATTCGATGTTAGTATTTTCTTCCATATCGGTTCCTTGTAATGATTAAACTTTAAAGGTGCGGATAAAAACTGCCGTAAGCGGATATACTCCCGCTTGCGGCAGATTAAGTGACTGAATTAAGCTCTTTCTAAGTATTCGCCAGTTCTTGTGTCAACCTTGATCTTCTCACCCTGGTTAACGAAGAGAGGTACCTTAACAACAGCACCTGTCTCAAGTGTAGCGTACTTGGAAGCGTTGTTTGCTGTATCACCCTTTACACCGGGCTCGCACTCTGTGATCTCAAGAACAACAGTGATAGGAAGTTCTACCTGGAAGATATCACCCTTGTAAGAAACAACCTTGCATACCATCTCTTCCTTGAGGAACTTGATGCCGTCGCCGATCTTATCCTGGTGGATAGGTGTCTGCTCATATGTTTCCTGATCCATGAAGTAATAGAGGTCACCGTCAGCATAGATGAACTGCATGTCCTGTCTTGTGAGCTGAGCCTGTTCAAACTTCTCGTTAGGGTTGAAGGATCTCTCAACTACGGATCCTGTCTTAACGTTCTTATACTTTGTTCTAACGAATGCTGCTCCCTTACCGGGCTTAACGTGCTGGAATTCAACGACCTGATATACCTGGTCGTCCATCTCAAAACATAATCCGTTTCTGAAATCTCCTGCGCTGATCATACAAAATCTCCTTTTTTAAATAAATAAGCGTTTAACTGACTAATTTTACTTGAAAGAGTGTTTCTATGCAAGTGTTACAAATACAATCAAAATTTTCCTACAAGTCTTACAAGTTTTTCGAAAGGTCTTTTAAGCAGAACATACCATATTTCAGGCTTGTGGAGCTTCTCGACCATGAATGTCCTGCACCCTGCCCTGTTGCCTGCGATGACATCGGTAAACACCTGATCCCCGACCATTAAAGATTCTTTGGGAGTGGAGTTCATAAGCGCTATGGCCTTTAAGACACCTGATGTTCCCGGCTTGTTCGCATAAGTTACCACAGGGATGCCGAGCATCTCTGCGATCTTTGCAGATCTTCCTGATTTAGCGTTGGATACAAGGCAGCACTTAAGTCCCGCATCCTCGATCATCCTGACACACCTGTAGCTATAATCTTCAGGTTCTGTCGCGTGATCAGGTCCAAGCGTGTTGTCAAAATCCAGCAAAGCTGTCTTTATTCCCTGCGCATAAAGCTCGCCCCAGGGTATCAGGACAAGGCTCTCGTATACTCTTTCCGGTTTCATCGCTTTGAAGATGTTCAAAGTTTTTCTCCTGTTTCAGTACTGTGCAAGTGTTACAGACAGACTATTATTTCGCTACAAAATAATTATAAATATATATTTTCGCGCTTGTGATATTATATTAAGGCTAAATGACAAGTCAAGGAGCATAAAAGCTATGAAAGTTACAAAATTCGGCGGATCATCTCTTGCCAACGCATTTCAGATTCAGAAAGTCTGCAATATTCTTCTCGCAGACGAAGACCGTAAGATCATGGTCGTTTCTGCGCCCGGTAAGCGCACCAAGGATGACACCAAGGTAACGGACCTTCTTATCGCCGTTGCCAAGGCAAGACTCGCCGGTGAATCATATGAGAAGGAAATATCTGCAGTTCTCGCACGTTATGACGAGATCGCTGATGAATTAGGAATCAAGGAAGTTCTTCCGAGCATTGAAGAAAAGCTCCTTAAGATCGTTAAGGCTGACTATACAGAAGATATTGCTTATCTTGACTCTGTTAAGGCAATGGGTGAAGACTGCTGCGCTCAGCTCGTAGCTTTCTATCTCAATTCCACAGGTCACGCTGCCAAGTACTGCGACCCTCAGGTCTGCGGTCTTTTCCTGGAGCATGACGAAGCAGGCAAGGCAGTAATCCTTCCCGAGACATACGATAACCTCGCCAAGCTCAAGGACGAGAAGGATGTTATCCTCGTATTCCCCGGTTTCTACGGCTATTCCAAGAGCGGCAAGATCATCACATTCTCCAGAGGCGGTTCAGACATCACAGGTTCCATCCTCGCAGCATCAGTCGGTGCTGACGTTTATGAGAACTGGACAGACGTTGACAACGTTTTCGCTGTTAACCCTAACCTCGTTAAGAACCCCTTCCCTATCACAGAGATCACATACGACGAAATGAGAGAGCTCTCTTATGCAGGATTTACAGTTCTTCACGAAGAAGCTATCTATCCTGTATTCGCAAGAGGCATTCCTCTCAACATCAAGAATACAAACAACCCTGCAGCCAAGGGTACATGGATCGTATCCAAGCGTACTCACTACGATTCACTCGTAACAGGTATCGCAGGCGACAAGGGCTTTGCAACAGTTACAGTAAGCAAATACATGATGAACCGTCAGGTAGGCTTCCTTGCTGCACTCCTTAAGATCTTCTCTGATGAAGCTATCTCAATCGACCATATTCCTTCCGGAATCGATACAGTTACTATCGTTCTTCGTAAGAAGTACTTCACAGAAGAAAAGGAAGCAGTCATCGTTGACCGCATCCGCAAAGAACTTGAAGCTGACGTAAAGGTAGACAGAGACCTCGCTATCGTCATGATCGTCGGTGAAGCTATGGCAAATTCCGTTGGTATCATGGCACGTGCGGCATCCGCCCTCTCCAATGCAGGTATCAACCTCCGCATCGTTAACCAGGGCGCATCTGAGATCTCAATGATGTTCGGTGTATCCGAATCATACTGCTCATACGCTGTAAAGGTTCTCTACAAGGAACTCTTCCGTTACTGATACCGGAACCAATTCAAATACTTTAAGGGGTTGCCAAATCAGGCAGCCCCTTTATTTATGCCTGTCTTTTGTAGAATTCCTTAGTTCCAACTTTAACGGTTTTGTTGACTAAATCCCGTAAATCAGTCAACTGATAGGCCGGCATCAACTTATAGCAAAATAAAAGGATCGCCTCTTTAGAGACGATCCCTTGTATTCTTTTTAAGTTCCCGAAATGGTAACGGTTAGCCGTTATTATCTCCGCCGCCGCCACCTTCGTTTCCGCCGCCATTATCCGGTTGAGGATTTGTCGGCTTCGGTACTGGAGTATTTGTAGCCGGAACAGGTGTGTTTGTAGCCGGTACCGGTGTATTTGTAGCAGGAACTGGTGTGTTTGTAGCAGGAACTGGTGACGGGTTATCCGGATTGTCAGGATTATCCGGATTATCCTGCTTAGGTGTAGGTGTAGCCGGGTTATTCGGATCCGGCGAAGGTGTAGGAATAATAGGATTACCGAACTCATCCGTCTCATATGTCGTCGTTGTTGTTGTCTTCTTTGTCGGGAAGTAGATATTATCCTTCTTTACGCCTGTTGTATGAACAGTCTCATCAGTGCTGTTGATATCAGGTGTTGTTGCGGAAGACTCTACGCCGAAAGGATCAGAAGAAGATTCACCTGCTGTAGGATCATCAGCAGTGAGCATAGCGCTTACGATATAGCCTGTTACGTTATTCTTTGTAAGAACTCTTACGTAAGTCTCGTCTGTGATCTCCTGGAGAGTTACAGGCTCACCTCTGCTGAGTGAACCGATAATAGTCGAATCCTTGGAAGCCTTAGAATAAACAGGAACCTGATCCTGTGCTGCATAAAGGACTGAACCGATCTCGCTGGGTCCTAATGTAGTAGATTCTTCAGTGAAGCTGATAAGATCCTTCATGTTGAAGATAAGGAAAGTAACGCCGAAGCCCAAAAGTACGCAGATGATGAAGATGATTACAGGGATAATGATAGTTTTCGCTCTTTCCTTGCTCTCATTTACGATGGGCTCTTCCTCTTCCTCGTCAGCAAAACTGGCAACAGCTGAACCGGGAACATAGTTGATCGTGTCAGAAGCGTCATCGTCTTCATATTCGTTCTCAAAATCAGTGAAAGCGTTGTTGGACTCTGCCCTTCTTACGTTCTCAGGCTTAGCCATTCTTGAATCTGTTCTCAGATTGCTGCTGATAACTGCATCGCCGGGAAGCAGGAATGTGGACTCAACCTTGATATCGATAAGTGTAAGACCGGACTTGATGCCATAGCTTACAGCTGCGTTGATGATCTCCTTGGACTTTACCTCAGTAGTCATGGGCTTTGCGATGATAGAATTACGCATCTGTGAAGGAAGCTGTCTGGAAAGTCCTACGCCCATGAGGAACAATTCGTCATTGTCCTGAAGCTTTAAGTGAACCTTTCTGTCAGCATTTACGGGGCCTTCCTGAGGCATCTTGCCGAGATACTGAGTCAGGTTCATATTCTCGGGATGTGTAAGTTCTTCAGAAGGCTGAATAGCGCCCATCTGTACATATCTGTGAGCAACAGTCTGCTCTTCTGTAAGGAGCATGATGCGGTTGTTTCTGAACAGAACAGCCTTTGTGATGCCTACATGGAGGACTCTTAATATATCGCCCTCAATAACGAACATAGACATTGAAGTCTTAAACTGAGTTCCCTTGTTTGCTGCGAAATTGCAGACCTTTACGTTTAAGTTGTTGATTACCTGGTTTGCAAAGCCGTCGAAATCAAGGACAGCGGAATTAGCACAGCCGGCAACGATCCTCTCGAGTTCCTGATTGAGCTCAAGATTCAGTACTGCTGAAAGGTTATCAGGACCGATAGTCGAAAAAATAGCGCAAATCTGTATAGGTGAAGTCGATCTGGCGGTTCTCAGGAACTCGTTCGGGAAGTCTTCGATCTTACGGGAAAGCGTAAGAAAGAAAACATTCTCCTGGGGCTGTCCCTGCACCAGGTTAGTCTCGGCAATACAGGTTGCTACTGTCTTACTCATCTTTATTACTCCAAATTTATACGTTATCTATTGCTTAAACTAAGCAATCCCTATCTTTATCCTCACGCATTATATCAACTAAGCGCTTTTTTGTCTCGAAATGACATACCATTATAACATCAGTAATCAACATGCCAAGAAATATATATTTAAAGAATACTGTGGCAATTTGGTCTGTTTTAGTATAAATGGCATAAACAAAAAGGGGCTGTGACTCAAGTCACAACCCCTTCTATTTACCTTAACTGATTCAGTTTTATCAGATGCAGCCCTGAGCGATCATAGCGTCAGAAACCTTAAGGAGACCAGCGATGTTAGCGCCGACAACATAGTTGTTCTCGCAGCCAACTTCCTTAGCTGTAGCATCAACTGTGTGGAAGATGTTCTCCATGATGCCCTTAAGCTTTGCATCAACTTCTTCGAATGTCCAGGAAAGACGAGCGCTGTTCTGGCACATTTCAAGACCGGATGTAGCAACACCGCCGGCATTGGAAGCCTTACCAGGTGTGAAGAATACGCTGTTGTCCTGGAGGAACTTTGTAGCGTCGAGTGTTGTAGGCATGTTAGCACCCTCACCGACAACCTTTACGCCGTTAGCAACAAGTGTCTTAGCAGACTCGAGGTTGAGCTCGTTCTGTGTAGCGCAAGGAAGAGCGATGTCACAAGGAATTGTCCAGATACCCTTGGAGCCGTTTGCATCAGCTGTGTATGTAGCGGAAGCAACCTGATCAGCATACTCGCTGATTCTGCCTCTCTTAACTTCCTTGATGTCCTTAACGATATCAAGCTTGATGCCCTCAGGATCATATACATAACCGTTGGAGTCAGAAAGAGCAACGACCTTAGCGCCGAGCTGCTGAGCCTTCTCTGTAGCATAGATAGCAACGTTACCTGAACCGGAGATAACAACTGTCTTGCCAGCAAAAGATGTGTTCATCTTCTCGCGGAGGAGAGCATCTACGAAGTAGCAGAGACCATAACCTGTAGCTTCTGTTCTAGCGAGTGAACCGCCGAATGAGAGCTTCTTACCTGTAAGAACGCCGGAGAACTCGTTAACGATCTTCTTGTACTGACCGAACATGAAGCCGATCTCTCTTGCACCTGTACCGATGTCACCTGCAGGTACATCGCAGTCAGGTCCGATATGTCTGTAAAGCTCACGCATGAAGCTCTGGCAGAAAGCCATTACTTCGTTGTCAGACTTACCCTTAGGGTCGAAGTCAGAACCACCCTTAGCGCCGCCCATAGGGAGACCTGTGAGGGAATTCTTGAAAATCTGCTCGAAGCCGAGGAACTTAAGGATGCTGATATTTACTGAAGGATGGAGTCTGATACCGCCCTTGTAAGGTCCGATAGCGCTGTTGAACTGAATTCTGTAACCACGGTTAACCTGAATTCTGCCGTTATCGTCGATCCAAGCAACTCTGAACATGATCTGACGCTCAGGCTCTACGATTCTCTCAAGAACCTGCTTCTCGATAAGCTCAGGGTGTACCGGAAGTGCCGGTGCGATAGAGTTAAGGAATTCATATACTGCCTGGTGAAATTCAGGCTCGTTAGCATTCCTTGCCATAACCTTCTGCATGAGATCGTTAAGATACTCATTCTCAATCTTGTAATCCATAAGATTTCCACCTTTCTTTTGCCCTGAACAATTTTGCAAGTTCATCAGGCTAAAAATTCATTTTGTAGACTGAAAGCTTAGGTAACTGAACCTAGTTTAAACCAATCGTTATGTATAGTATTACAAGACTTTATCAATTTCAATAGGCAATTCAAAAATGAAAGTTCGAAGTTTCGAACTTTCATTTTCTATGTTTTTCGATACAAAGGGAAACAATTCCTGCCGGAAGATCAGTTCGTCTCCAGGGTATTTGCGATTATAGACGTCTCGATCGTTGTCTCAGCCGTAGTGTAATTAGTGGTTTCTGTAGATTTGTCAGCAAAAGGATCGTTCTCGACTACCTCGCTGAAAGAATCGATTCCGAAGATCTGAACGATCTCTCCAAGGTTGACCATACCGGTAAACCTGTCAACAGCAATGAAAAGGATAAGTATGAAGATCAGTATTAAAAGACCTCTTCTTATGATCATCATGCGTCTTTCGGCATTGAACTTCTCATCAACGCGCTTCTTGGTCGTATAACCGACACATACATATACACGGTTAATATCAGTCCTCTTAGGTCTGTTACGGTATTCTTTGATCTTACGCTTGATAAAAGAGAGCGCCCTCTTAGGAAGCCCAAGGATAAGTCTTACGGTTGCTCTCCAGGAGCATCCGAGGAAATCAAGAACGGCATTACTCTTGCCGCTTCCTGAAGATATGTTATCTGTATTTCGTTCATCCAGATTCGTAGCCATACTAATTACCTATGGGCGATTATAGCATTGTTTCCCAAAAGTAAGAAGTCAATTCATACGGCAGATTCTTGTGAATCGTCAACGCGTCTTTTTTTCTTTGAATTATAGTAAAGACTTGTAAGAGAATTGATCGCGGCCGACTTAAGTCTGTAGAATGTTGCCCTGCTTATAAAGAAGAGCTCTGCAATATCTTTCGGATCAATACCTTTGTAATAATATAAATACATTAGTCTTGAATAAGGGAATCTGATCGAGAGCATCCTGTTAAGAAGGATCGTAGCCCTCCGTCTTTTCATGATCAGGCTGACATACTGTTCTTCCATGTTTTCGATGAATTCATTGAACCCTTCCGAAAAGCTTAGCATGACATCATTCATATCACCCTGCCCTTTAGGTTCAAATACGGTATCTGTTACCTTGCAAGGAGAATAATAGCCTGCATAAAGATCCATAAGACTCAGCTTTTTATCTTCATGTGCTTTTAAAATCTCAGCAATGATAGTGTCTTCAGCAGGCGTACGGCCGGAAAGATCCTGCCTCAGGGTCTTAAGTCTTGTCTCGATAATAGCTCTTGCTTCCTCAAATGAAGCTGCATTCTCAATCGAACTGTCACGGTAGAAATCTGATTTCTTAGGGTTATTAATGTTTGCACTACTCATAAACACTATCCTTTCTTTAATTTATCGTTGTGAACAATTGTTTGACACAACAAATTTAAATGTTAATATAATAGAAAATATGTTTGGAGGTTTCCCTATGCAGTCAGGAGACAAAAAGACCATTGAACGTGTATACAGCTACATTTGCAACTATATTAACCAGAAGCAGATCTCTCCTTCTGTCCGTGATATCTGCGCAGGTGTAGGCCTCAAGTCAACTTCCTCCGTACATACTTATCTTAAGCAGCTCGACAGTCAGGGCAGGATCGAATACAGACCTGGTCTCAGAAGAGCCATTGTCATCAAGCAGGGCTCCGACATTATCGAGCAGGATACTGACAATTCTGCCAGTGTCACAGAATTATCCGGTTACAGGAATGTACCTGTTATAGGTAAGATCACAGCAGGTATCCCTATTCTTGCACACGAAGACTATAGTGATTCTTTCCTTGTCAACAAATCCATAATCGGCGATTCAGAAGCATTTATGCTTAAAGTCCGCGGAAACAGTATGATCAATGCTCATATCCTTGATGGTGATCTCATTATCGTTCGCAAACAGAACACCTGTGAAGAAGGCGATATCATTGCTGCTTTAATTGATGATGAAGCTACCGTTAAGAGATTCGGAAAGAAGAATGGTATTCCCTATCTCTTCCCCGAGAATGACGATTATTCACCTATTCCGTTCAACACGGAAGGCTGCAGGATCCTTGGCAAGGTAGTAGGTTTGCATCGATATTCAATTGATTAACTACCTCCTTCCTAAGAGCTCCTAATTAAGTGTAATTTAATTATCGGTTCTGAGATGAGATTTTCAAGTAAAATTTCACTTTTGAAGAAAAGTTGAGACTAGTCTTGAAATTTTCTTGATTAGATAAAATTCACTTGATATCAATCAAATAGTTAGCGGGACATTGATCTGTCCCGCTTTTTACTTGCACATTTCTAGAACTTTTCCTGCGTTTACGGCCGGATCATCAGGTTTTATCAGAGATACATCTTCGCCCATATTCCTGAACCAGGTTAGCTGTCTTTTCGCATAGTGCCTTGTTCCGATCCTGATACGGTCGGCTGCCTGTTCCAAGGTTTCCTTACCTTCAAGATAGTTAAGCATCTCTTTATAACCTATTGCCTGCCAGCAGGTCGAAGTGCGGTCAACATTTTTGCCAAGCAGCATCTTTGCTTCATCAACAAGTCCGTTATCTATCATGATACCGACTCTTTTATTGATACGGTCATATAAGATCTCCCTGTCCCAATCGATCATGAAGACCTTAAAAGGGTATTCCGGACCGGTGAGCTTGGATCTTCTGTTCTTTTCGCTGAATGTGATACCGAGTGCTTTATGCACGGCAAGAGCCCTTATGACTCTTCTGGTATTATTCGGATGAATGCCTTTGGCAGCTTCCGGATCTTCTTCCTCGAGCCTTTTATAAAGCGGTTCTATGCCATATTTACTGAACTCTTCTTCAAGTTCTTTTGTAGCTTCAATTTCAGCTTTCTCATCTCCTGTACCGTAGTCGAGACCATATAGAAGCGATGAGATATATTGACCTGTTCCGCCACAGACCACGGGAAGCTTTCCTCTTTCAAGAATATCCCTGATAACCGGCAAAGCAGCACTTACATAATCGTATACTGAAAAATCCGTTCCGGGCTCGATTATATCTGTCAGATAATGAGGAACATCTCCGATCTCTTCCTTGGTATCTTTTGCCGTTCCGACATCAAGTCCTTTATAGATCTGCATTGAATCCGCACATACAAGTTCACCACCCGCAGTTCTGCAGATCTCTAACGCAAGCGCACTCTTTCCGCTTGCAGTGGGTCCGGCAATGACAGGTATAAATGAATACTTTTCGAATATCGGAAATGAACTGTTCATCAGACTATTCTCTTGAAATTCTTCTCGTAATCCTTCTTGGAGACCGTAAAGAATGTAGGTCTTCCATGCGCACAGTGATAAGGATCTTCAAGCTTAGAAAGGCTCTCTATAAGCTTCATCGCTTCCTGTTCAGTGATCTTATCACCTGCTCTTATTGCAGCCTTGCAAGCCGTTGTCTGTATAAGCTGATACCAGATATCGGATTTTGAAGGCACCTCACGCTTAAGGTCAGTAAGTATCGCTTCAAACACTTCAGACTGCTTTCCTGCTTTTCCGAGCGGAACCGTTCTTACAGCAACCTGTCTGTCACCAAGCATCTCAAGTTCAAAGCCATTGTCTTTAAAACGGTCCAGATTATCTTCAACGAAGCTGTAATCTTCCCATGAAAGAGTAAGTATCTGAGGTGTCAGGACCTGCTCAACTGCAGGAACTGCTCCGGGCTTCTTCTTAACCATGAACTCCTCATATAGAACACGTTCGTGAGCAGCGTGCTGATCAACAATAAAGCAAACATCCTCATTCTGAAGGATGATATAAGTCGAAAAGATGATGCCAACATAATCAGCTGAAGCAAGTCTGTCGATATCAGTAAGAGTCCTGTTCTCCTGCTTATCTTCAATTATCGCAGGTGCAGGTGATTCAAAAATCTTTTCTGCTTCTGCAGGGGCAGTCTCTGAAGAAGGAACAGGTTCATCAGTGTTTTCCTTCAGCGCATCAATATCCGGTTTGAAATCAGACAATATCTTCAAAAGCCTGTTTGCAGCTGCAGGATCGCCCTGCGGCTGGACCAGTTTATGGGATGCGACAGGTGTTGAAGGCTTTTCCTGTGCCTTAGTATTCGTGGTGGAAAAATCGAATCTTAACTGGGTAGCGGAATCTGCTTCTTCGCTGACTTTCTCGGCAATTCCCGAAAAAGTCATTCCGGCTTCACCATTCTTGTTAAGAGCATCCTTGATACCGTGATATACGAGTCTGAAGATATCACTGTCGTTGCTGAACTTCACCTCGCTCTTCTGAGGATGGACATTAACATCAACAGTGCCCGGTTCACAATAGATCATGAGGAAACATACCGGGAATTTATTCTTCATTACCGCATTCTTATAAGCTTCATCAATCGCAGCAGATACAGTCTTGCTATGGATAAGTCTGCCGTTTACATATACGACCTGAAGGCCTCTGTTGCCCCTTACAAATGAAGTAAGTCCTGTAAAACCTTCTATCCTTCCGCTCTCATATTTGAAGCTGACTGGAACAAGCGCTTTGGCTGTCTCTTTACCGTATACGGCATATACGGCATCAAGAGCGTTTCCGTTGCCGGGAGTGGTAAATAAAGTTACTCCTTCCTTAATGAGCTTTATAGATATCTCAGGGGCTATTACAGCAAGCTTTTCGATAAGGCCTGTTATATACATACCTTCCGTTGAATCTTTCTTGAGGAACTTATATCTTGCCGGAAGGTTCTTAAAAAGGTTCCTTACTTCTATTGTTGTTCCTGTTGATTCCGGACTGTCATAAACGCCCTTAAGCGATCCGTCCTCATATATGACCTGTGTTCCCTGCTTCCCGCCCTTAAGACATGTTGTAAGTGTTACATCAGAACACGCTGCGATGGAAGCCAGAGCTTCACCTCTGAATCCCATCGTAGAAAGTGAATAGATATCCTCGATCTTATGAAGTTTTGAAGTTGCATGAATAAGGAAAGCTTTCTGGGCATCTTCCCTGTCCATGCCGCAACCGTCATCAGTAACACGGATCAGAGATATACCGCCGCCGGCAAACTCCACTATGATCCTTGAAGCACCGCTGTCTATCGCATTATCGATAAGCTCCTTAACAACGGATACGGGACGTTCTATGACCTCACCGGCCTTTATGGCATTGGCGGTCTTTGTATCTAAGATATTAATCCTGCCCAATGTCTTCCTCCGAACACTTCTGCTTCAATTCATAGAGTATATTCATGGCTTCGATAGGTGTAAGCCTTGTAGGATCAAGATCTCTTAATGTCTGACGGATCTTGTCTTCTTTTCTGTAGACGACATTGTCAGGGTTGAAGAACGATTCCTGACCGGGCATGACTTCTTTGGAAAGCTCCTCATCATTGCCCAATGTCTCACGGTTTCCTTTTACCTTGAACTTGCCGATCCTCTCAAGTTCAGAAAGGATCGAATTGGACCTTTTCAAGACATCTGAAGGAAGTCCTGCAAGTCTTGCAACTTCTATACCATAGCTGTCTGATGTACCGCCATCGGAGATCTTGTGAAGGAACGTAACTGTATCGCCTTCCTCCTTGACCTCGACATGGTTATTGAACACTCCTCTGTTAAGGCGCTCTAACTGGTTCAGTTCATGGTAGTGTGTTGCGAAAATAGTTCTCGCATAAAGAATATTCGGATCGATGATGTATTCGATAACAGCCCACGCGATCGATAAGCCGTCGTATGTGCTCGTGCCTCTTCCGACCTCATCTAAGAGCAGGAGGCTCTTACGTGTGGCGTTCTTAAGGATGTAGGATACTTCCCTCATCTCCACCATAAACGTTGACTGGCCAGTGGAGATATCGTCTGATGCACCGATCCTCGTAAAGATATGGTCAACAAGACCGATCTTCGCACTCTTGGCAGGGACAAAAGATCCTATCTGAGCCATCAGCACGATAAGTGCGGTCTGTCTCATGAATGTCGACTTACCTGCCATATTAGGACCTGTAAGGACCATAAGTCTCTTCTCATCGTCCATAGTTATATTGTTCGGAACGAATGTCTCGTGAGAAGATCTCATCATCTGCTCAACGACAGGATGTCTTCCCTCCTTAATATCAATGCTCTCGGAGTCATCGATAACAGGCTTTACATAGTTCTCGACTTCGGCAAGTTCTGCCAGAGATGTGATTACATCAGTCTGAGCTATTGCCCTTGCAGTATCGAAAAGCTTCTGAGATACAGAAGACACCTTCTCTCTTACCTCGGTAAACAATTCATATTCAAGTGCGATACGGCGCGAAGAAGCGCTTACGATCTTATCTTCAAGTTCCTTGATCTGAGGCGTGATATAACGTTCGTTATTAACAAGAGTCTGCTTTCTTACATACTCTTCAGGGACCTTATCTGACTGGCTTCTGGGAATATCGATAAAGTAACCGAACACCTTGTTGTAACCGATCTTCAGAGTCTTGATACCGGTCCTCTCACGCTCGTTATTCTCAAGCTGGAGAATGTATTCTTTGGCATTCTTGGCAAGGTCATAGAGCTCATCACATTCGGAATTATATCCGCGCTTAATGATGTCACCGTCTTTTACGGTTACCGGAGCATCTTCATTGATGGACTTTTCGAGCAGATCGGCAATATCAGTAAGCGGATCCATAGATACCTTGATCTCCTTGAACATGCCCTTGGAGAACTCTTCAAGGCCTTCTCTTACAAACGGGATCTTCCTTAAAGAATTGCGGAGTGACAGAAGATCTCTTGCATTGCATGTTCCAAGAGAGACTTTTCCTGCCAGTCGTTCGATATCGTAAAGGCCTGAAAGACCTTCCATTATCTGCTGGCGGGCCATGTATTTCTCTTTTGCTTCCTCAACGGCATCAAGTCTTCTGTTGATAGCCTTTACGGAGATAAGCGGTTCTTCGACCCACTTCCTGAGAAGTCTTGCGCCCATTGAAGTCTTGGTCCTGTCTATTGCCCAGAGAAGAGAGCCCTTCTTCTGCTTGGTCCTTATTGTAGATGTAAGTTCAAGTCCGGTACGAGTCGCGATATCAAGTTCCATCGTATCAGATATCTTGTAGCATCTGACGACATCAAGATAAGTGACTTTATCCGTCTGGGTCTCTTCCGCATAAAGGATAAGTGCTGCACACGCGCAGTACATCATCTCGGGATTTGAGAAAAGCTTCGCATCCTGGACTGCAGCACCGCTGTTCTTAAAGATGCTCTCTGAGAAATCCCTGTCATTGCGGCGTGTAAGGGCAATATCAGTACCGGTCCTTATAGCCTGCATCTCAGGTGAGGATTCAAAGTTGGAATTATAGATTATCTCAGAAGGAGCATACTTGCCGATAAGGTTGATCAGGTGCTCACCATTGTCAGTAAGTGTTAACTGTGTCGCCTCAAAGTCACCGGTGGAGATATCAGCACAGGCAACGCCGAACTGGCTGCCGACACAGTAAATGCTCATGAGGAAGTTATTCTTGCGTTCTTCAAGTCCGCCCGATTCCGTAATGGTGCCGGGAGTAAGGATCTTAATAATGCCGCGCTTTACAAGACCTGTAGCAACCGAAGGATCTTCAAGCTGCTCACAGATGGCAACTTTATATCCTGCCTGTACAAGCTTATTTGCATATGAGGAATAAGCATGAAAAGGAATTCCGCACATCGGTGCCCTGTAACCAGAGCCGCAGTCTCTTCTTGTAAGCGCGAGTTCTAAGATCCTTGCGGCCTTAACAGCATCATCAAAGAACATCTCATAGAAGTCACCGAGTCTGTATAACAGGAAAGAATCCTGACACTTCTCCTTCATCTCGGCATAATGCTGCATCATCGGGGAAAGCTCTTCGGGCTTAAGATCCGAAAGGCTCATCGGAAACTGTCCCGCAGCTTTTACGTTATTCTCGTCAAAACCGTTGTTATCAGTCACGATCATTCCCCTTTCAAGCTGACGAGTACACCGTCAACAGAATAAGGTCTGGCACGATCGATCCTTACTTCACAAAGTCTGCCTTCAAGGTAATCAGGACCGATCTTGATTCCGAGTTCCTGAGGGATCGTGAAATTGACCAGATGATTGGTAATAGTCCTTCCGGAGAATGTCATGTCACCTGCTTTGCTTATGCCTTCGATAAGGACTTCCATCGTCTTTCCGACAAGTCTGCCATTGGATTCCTCCGAATAGCGGTTAGTGTATTCAGTAAGTCTTCCGAACCTTTCAGTTACAACATCAGAAGGTATCTGATCAGGGAAAGCTGCTGCTTTCGTGCCGGGTCTTGCAGAATACTGGAATGTAAATGCCGCATCGAATTTGGCCTTCTCAACAGCTTTTAATGTCTCCTCAAAGTCTTCCTCGGTCTCTCCCGGGAAGCCAACGATGATGTCAGTGGTCAAAGAACCGCCTTCAACCTTTGTTCTGAATTTATCTGCGATCTCAAGGAATCTGGATATTGTGTAAGGTCGGTTCATATCCTTAAGGACTTTGTCGGAACCGGACTGCATAGCCAGATGAAGGTGTTTCTCGACATTAGGTCTTGTGGCCATTATGTCTATTACCTCATCAGAAAGATCCTTGGGGTGTGAAGACATGAATCTGACTCTGGAGAACTCCTTGAAATCAGAAGCAGCTCTTAATATGTCCGCGAATGTCTTTCCGTCCTCACCCTTATAGGAATTGACGTTCTGGCCGAGAAGCATTACTTCCTTATAGCCTTTTGAAGCAAGCTCTGATAACTCTCTTACGATCTCATCAAAGCTCCTGGACCTCTCCCTTCCTCTTGCATAAGGCACTATACAGTAAGAGCAGAAGTTGTTGCAGCCGTACATAATGGGCACGAGTGCTCTGAACTTTCTTTTTCTGTCGATCGGGAAAAAGCTGTCTTCAGCGATATAGTCATCGGCAGAAATATTAACCATCTGCTTTTTGTTACGGATTGAATCCCTTAAAAGCACAGGGAATCTGTGAAGCTGCTGGGGATCGAAAACAAGATCCACATACGGATATGACTTCTTTATCCTCTCGACATTCTCAGGAACCTTCATCATGCATCCGCAAATAGCGATAATGACGTCACGGTCATTCTTCTTAAGAGTCTTGAATACACCGAGATTTCCAAAAAGGTGTCTGTCGGCATTCTCTCTAATGGAGCACGTATTGAACAAGATGACGTCTGCCGCATCAAGTTCTCCGCCTGAAGATGCCTCAAGTCCGAATGAAGCAAGCATTCCGGATAGCTTCTCGGAATCGGATTCATTAAGCTGGCATCCGTATGTCAGCACATTATAAGTCAGAGTTCTGCCTTTACGGGCACTAAGAGACGAGAAGTATTCCTTGAGCTCGTTTACCGCAGAATCAAATTCAAGTTTGTCGTTTTCTGTAGTCTTAATAATTGCCATTAATAGCCTCTTTCCATTTACCCGCTAATTATACAGTAAATCGCTTTTTATTTTTATTAAAAATTAGAATGTCCGCCAAATATTTGATTTTGCTCTAAAAAGCTATAATATGTATTGGTCAAAATTATGCACGGAGATATTATGAAGACGATATCGAAAAAGATTTTTGCCTTTTTGGCATCAACTCTTATAGCATTTACTTCCCTGTTTGCTTTTTCCGGGGCAGTCAGTGCATCTGAAACTGTGCCTGATGATCCTTCGGACGGTATAGTAACCGCCTCCGAGCGTAAAACGGATCTCTTAAACGAAGTTCATGAGAATGCGCCCAAAGTAAGCGCAGCTTCCTATATCCTTTATGATGCCAACAGCGGAACCATACTCCTGGGCAAGGATTACGATGTAAAGAAAGAACCTGCATCAATGACAAAGGTCATGACGATCCTTCTCGCACTCGAGAGATTGGACGATAATGATGTCGTAACCGTAAACCACGAGATGGCAGTAGCTATAAAGGCCATCGCTTCTGACTACGTTAAGTTAGGTCTTCAGGAAGGCGAAGAGATTACCGTTAAAGACCTTGTATACGCAGCAGTTCTTAAATCCGCAAACGACGCCAGCCTGGTCCTTGGTATGCATATGGGCGGAACAGAGCGTGAATTCTGCAACATCATGAACGAGAAGGCTGTAGAACTTGGCTGTACAAACACTCACTTCTCTTCAGCATTCGGTCTTTCAACTCCTGATAACGTTACTACGCCATACGACATGGCGCTTATCCTTAACGAAGCCGTAACCAACACCAAGTATCCTGAGATCGCTAAGACACTCAACTACACGATCAAAGCTACAAATAAATACAGCAGCGACAGAGAACTCACCAATGCCAACAGATTCGTAAGCACCACACAGTATGGTTACGAGTACTACTTAGGCGGTAAGACGGGCTTTACCGATACCGCGGGATATACACTCTGCGCAGCAGCCAAGAAGAATAACAGGACTCTGGTCGGATGCATCTTCAACGCAGCAGATGCGGATATCAGATATGCTGACCTTATCAAGCTTTTCGAATACGGATATTCAAGCTTTGCCACGGTCGAGATCACCGAGAACGAGTTCACGCCGCTTGTAGACGAGGCACGCACACAGATCAACCAGCTTCTTGCCGAGACGAACCTCTATCTGTCCAACCAGAGGATCGTACTCGATCACTATATTACGACCACTTCCACCAGAGCCCAGCTCGGAAGCACCAACAGGATCGATCTGTCCAACGCCGTTATCGATACGGCCGCGGAACACCAGACTATGGAGATCCCGCTATGTAAAGTCTATTCGGATAAGACTTATCTGGTAGGAACTCTGATAATCGAGATCGAGAAAAAAGCCGGAATCGTTGAAGTTAACCCTGAGAAGCTTACCAATCTTACCAATGTAAGAAGCCTTCTGGTTACATTTGCCGTATTATCAGGACTCATACTTCTGCTCGTTATAGTCCTTCTCATCTTCCGCGCTCGCATAATCAAGCGCAGACGAGAGGAAGCCACAAAACGGGCTAATATGCTTTAATTATCCTCAGGAACGATACAATCGCTGCAAAGGCCGTAGAATACGGTCCTCTTAGGGTCGAGCAGGAATCCGTGTTCATTTGACACGTGCTCGAAAAACTCATTAATCTCATCGCATGACAGATGGATAAGCTTTCCGCACTTCTCGCACTTCATATGGTAACAGTTGCCATGTTTACAATGCTCTGTGCCGATGTATTCATAACATGCGGGCGATTTCTCATCAATGATGTACTTATTAACAAGACCATCAGTGGTCAAGCGGTCAAGGCGCCTGTAGATAGTAGCCTGTCCGATATTGATACCCTGCGCCCTGAAATGATCTGAGATTTCCTGGCTCGTAAAATGAGCACCCGGATTCTCCTTAAGATAATTCAGGATCTCGCATGACTGCTTGGTATTATATGAACCGCTCTTAGTTCTGGGCATCAGAAGCCTCCTTTGTGAATTTGAAAGCAATTATCATTTTATAATCAAATTCTTCAAAGTCAACAAAGGAGTCTTTATGCCTCACTCCTCCTCATCATCACGGGACAGGAGATTGATCAAAAGGCTGCCAAGCATAAAAAGTATGCTGATGACCACAGCATAGTATCCGATCGAACTGTTGACTCCGCTTACTTCGTGGTAGAGCATGGGAGTTCCGACCTGTTCGAACAGTTTTTCAGGATCAATACTCGCTCTGATCGACAGATCGATGATCCCGCTGGCCGAAACTGCCACATTGACAAGTGAAACTATAATATAACCGACTTTTATCCGAAAAGTTGAAAATACTGCGACCAGAATTGCCGAGATAAGGATCACAACGCCAAATAAAGTCGGCATCAGTGTCACAGGCTCACTGAACTCATTCATTATGGACAGTACTACACCATGCCCATGAATGGTATATATAGGCAAAAAGCAAGAGAGTACCGATAATACTGCAGCTACTATAAAGAGTCGTTTCCTTGTCTTAAGACTGAAGATATTCATCTTGGATTACCAATAGAATCGAATAGCGGTATGCTTTCGAGGAATTTTATATCCTCCCTGTTTTTAGCATCGCCTTCAGCAACAGCAGCGATCTTGCCTGCCACTATGCCTCCTGCAATCTCTACAAGGGCCTCCATAGCACGAAGCGAGCCGCCTGTCGAGATTACATCATCTACAATGAGTATCCTTTTGCCCTTGATAAGTGCCGCATCATCGCTTCCGAGATAGAGCTTCTGGAGGCCATTTGTGGTTATCGATTCATCATCTACCGAAATAGGATCAGGCATATAGTTCTTAATGCTCTTACGGGCGACAAAATGCTTTCTCATGCCCGCCTGTCTTGCCATCTCGTGACCTAACGGGATTCCCTTTGCTTCAGCCGTAAGGATATAGTCGTAGTCCTCATGGGGCACGAGCTTTAACATATCCCTTGCGCAGCACTCAGTAAGCTCTGCATCGCCAAAGCAGATGAAAGCCGCTATATAAAGTTCATCAGTAACCCTGCAAAGAGGAAGCTCTCTTGTAAGTCCGGCAATGTTGATCGTATACGTCTTGTTCACTTTATACCTCTCTACTTTTTGCGGATCAGGCTGACAATTAGGACGATAAGAGATATCAGTACAACGATACCTACAGGAATGCAGGCAAATGTCTTAGCAAGAGAGATCAGAGCGCCGTATGCCAATTCGCGATATGGCATCACAGGGTACATGAAATCGAAATTCGTTAATGGTTCGAAAAGGAACAGCATCATGAGAACGAATATAACTGATGCCACGATCGTCATAACTCTTCTGCCGTTCTTCGATACTTCCCTTCTCTTGTTCATGAGATTGGAAACAAACAATGCGATTACAAAGGGTAATCCAATAGCTGCCTGCACTGCGATACCCGTGATCATCAGCTGCTCACTTTCAGCAAGATCACCGCGTGTCGCAATTGCCGCTTCCTGAAGCTCATATCCTAACTGGAATACTTTCATTGAAGCGAAAAATACCAGAAATGCGAATACAAAACCAATTAACGGTAATACTAATGTTCCTACAATGTTTCCTAATGTCCTGCTTTTCATAAATCTCCTTAATCAGCAAGAGCTTTAAGCTCGGCCTTTTTGTTTTTGATCTCATTTAATAACGGAGCATAGTCCATGTCGACCTTAGCTCTTAAAAGCTCTGTAATATCGAATACAGGCTTATAGATTGGTGTCAGAGCGAGATTACCAAGAACACCTTTTAGAGAATGGGCAGCTTCAAATGCACTGTCAAAGTCTTTTGCAGCTATGGAGTCTTCAAGTTTTTTGAAATTCGGATCCTCCAAAGCTTTTCCGATGAGTTTTAAGTAAAACGCCTGGTTATTCATGCAGCGCGTAAGGCCATCTTCTACATCGGCACCATACGCTTTTAAGGCTTCTATCGTAAGCATATATTAATTCTCCTTTCGAACCATCAGGATCCCTTCTTCTCAAGAAGGAATCTGTCGAAGTCACTTGCAGGTACAGGCTTGGAAAAATAATACCCCTGAATTATGGCACATCCAAGCTTCTTTAACGCAAGATACTGCTCTTCTGTCTCCACGCCTTCAGCAATTACCGGGACTCCCAGATAATCAGCGATATCGATGACAATGCTGATCATTCGCGTATCATTATGCTTTTCGAAAGCCGTTCTGATGAACATCATATCAAGCTTCAAGGCATCGAGAGGAAGCTCTGAGATCATATTAAGGGATGAGTATCCTGAACCGAAGTCATCCATCTCGATGAAGAACCCGTGTTCCCTAAGCATCTTTACCCTGTTAACGATAGAATCCGAATCACTGACATATGCAGATTCCGTGATCTCGAGATACAGGTCACCTGTACTGATCCCGTTATCAGATACGATCTGTTCCATTGTATCAACAAGTTCCGGATCATACATTTCGGCACGTGACAGATTGACTGATACCGGAACTGATATTCCAAGCCTCTCCTTCCAGTCAGCGATCTTCTCTGCTGTCCTCCGCCATACATACTCATCAAGTTTTGCTATAAGGCCGTTCTCTTCGAAAAGCGGAACAAACATACCGGGCGATATCATGCCGAGTGTCGGATGGGACCATCTGACGAGCGCCTCAGCACTGGATAAGACAGGCTTATCACCGCGGATATCGAACTTCGGCTGGAAATAGACCATAAACTGCTTCTCAGCAAGCGCTTTGGGGAACTCATCCACCAGCTGTTCCGCAAAGAGTTCAGCATCGATCAAAGCCTCATCGAAATTGCTTACAGATACAGAGTACTTGTTGCGGATCTTATCTGCAGCGATCTTTGCTCTGTCGAACCTGAGATGAATATCCAGTTTTTTGTCGCAGGAGGAATATACTCCGGCACGGATCTTGACCGCTGTATGAAGATCATCACCTATCTCGGATATCTGATCAACTATGCTTGAATAATCATCCCTGTGCGCGCAATAAACGAGGAAAGTATCTGCTGATTTGCGGCAGACAAAGCTGCCAGTATCAGAGAATACCTCTTCCAGACGCCCGGCTATCCTCTTAAGGATCTCATCGCCTTTTTCCATTCCGAAACGCTCATTTAAGACATGGAAATGATTGACGTCAAAGCAGATGGCATCCCTGTCTGCATTGGGATAGTATTTGTCGAACTGGTTAACATAGCGGTAGAAATACTCGATCGTATAAAGACCTGTAAGGTCGTCTCTTTCAGTAGCACTTATGATCTGACGGTCTTCGGCAAGTTCGATGGAACGCGAGATACGCGCTTTGATAACATCGGGCTGGGGATAAGGCTTAGGTATGAAATCATAAGCACCTTTCTTAAGGCTCGTAACCTCAGAATCCTGGTCCGACGTAAGAACGATGACCGGTATACTTTTAAGATCAGGCTCTTCGCTTAGAAGTGCCAGAAGATCAAGTCCACTCATCTTAGGCATCATCAGATCCAAAAGGATCAGTGATAATGTATTGCGGTTCTGCTTGATCATCTCATAAGCCATCTCACCGTCTTCGGCCTTAAGAACGTCATATTCTTCGGAAAGAATATTCTCAAGCATCTCGCGGTTGATATATTCGTCATCCGCAACAAGAATATGTCTTTTACCGCCTGCAAAAGCATCAGAATAATTATTCATCATTCGGCTCCTTTCTCATCTTCAGAAACACGGGGTCCGATTAGACTTCCCAGCGTCTCGAAAAGAACATCCTGCTGTATAGGTTTTGTAAGATGTGCATTAAGTCCTGCCTGCAGTGACCTCTGGACATCCTCGTCAAATGCATTGGCTGTAAGCGCGATTATCGGTATCTTCGACGCGTCAGGCCTCTTCATAGCCCTTATCTTTCTGGTCGCTTCAAGACCGTCCATCTCAGGCATGCGCATATCCATTAAGATCGCGGAATAGTAGCCTTCGGGATGCGATGCGAAAAGGTCTACTGCAATCTTTCCGTTCTGTGCGACTTCAGATAAGATCTCCCTGCTCTCCAGGATCATCTGAAGGATGTCTGCATTGACCTCCACATCCTCTGCTACAAGCACTCTGATACCTGTAAGATCAACAGGCTCTCCCGCACCGTTTTCTATCATCTTTTTCCTTGATGTGCTGATGAACTCTTCAATGACATTTGTCGCAAACAGCGGCTTGGCGATAAAACTGTCAACACCGGAATTAAGAGCTTCATCAAGAATGTCATCCCATTTGTATGCCGTAAGTATTACGATAGCAGATTCATTGCCTACGATCTCACGGATCTTCCTCGTTGTCTCGATACCGTCCATTCCCGGCATCTGCCAGTCAACAAGTATCAGATTATATGGTTCATGACGGACATGGCGGAGATTGACCATCTGAATTCCTTCTTCTCCGCTGTTAGCGATCTCGGATGAAATGCCTGCGCCCTCGAGAACGAGTTTTGCATGTTCACATGCAACAGGATCGTCATCGATTATCAGCACAGATAGATCACCCGGATGGATATTCAGTTCCTTCTCAATGCTGTGAACACGGTCTGAATCATTAAGTGTGACAGTAACAGTAAATGTCGTGCCCTCGTTCTTTTTGCTCTCGACTTCGATCGTTCCGTTCATCATATCAACGATATTCTTGGTTATGGCAAGTCCCAATCCTGATGAACCATATTTGTTCGAATATGAGACATCCTCCTGGGCAAAAGTATCGAAAAGATGCGGCAGGAAATCTTCACTGATACCGATTCCTGTATCAGAGATAACAAACTGCAGTGTCGATTTGTTATCAAACTGCGCTGTTCTCTGGATCTGGAAAGAGATACATCCTCCAGCAGGAGTGAACTTAACCGCATTTCCAAGTATATTGATCAATACCTGACGCAGTTTCATACTGTCGCCAATGTAGTAATCGTCTATGTTTCCCTTGATATTGCACTTGTAGTCCTGTCCCTTTTCGAGGCACTGGCCGCTGAACATCGTATTGATCGATTCGAGCATCCTGGAGAATGAGAACTCCTCATTCTTAAGTATCATGCGGCCGGATTCTATCCTCGACATGTCAAGGATGTCATTTATAAGGCTCAGGAGATGCTCTGCGGATGTCCCGATCTTCCTCAGATATTCCTTTGTCTTTTCCGGAGTTTCCGGATCATTCAAGGCGATACTATCAAGGCCAATTATTGCATTCATCGGCGTTCTGATCTCATGGCTCATGTTCGACAGGAATGCAGTCTTGGCTTTATTAGCCTGCTCAGATGATGTAAGTGCATCTCCAAGGGCCTGCTGCTGTGCCATATTCTTGCGCATCTCGGCATCGATTACCGTGAGGCCCAAACCTATCGCATGTATCTTATGATCATCACGGTCTTCCATATGGCGGACGCCCGCGACTCTGATCATCTCGTAATACTCGAGACCGTTTCTTCTTGCAAGATATCTGTACGCAAGGATCTTTTCCCTGGAAAGTCCTTCCCTTATGTTAGAAGGATCGATGAACGAGATAAAGCCGTCACGGTAACTCTCATCGACATAATTATTGGCATAGTAAAGGAACCTTTCATGATAAGGGAACCTGACACCTTCCTCTGTCTGGTCCGTATCTTTGGAATCACCTCGGAAACAGATGCCTTCATCATTATCAAGATCAACATAATAAACACTGCGGTAATCTGTCGACATAGCCGTTATCATGCTATCCTGTCTGGAACGTTTCTTTTCCTCTTCAAGAAGCTTATCCTGAAGAGAGAGCTTCTCCTCCATCTGTTCCTGCTTAACTCTGTTTGCAGTCTCAAGGCTTTCTTTCTCGACCAGGAGAGCTGTATTCCGTCTAATCTGGCTGATGATGAAGATAAACATGCTGATAAGAACAAGTGCTGCCAGAGCTGACAGGATAATACTCCTTACGATTATGCCATTAGTTACAGGCATGATCTTACCGGCAATGACATTCTCTGCGATTAGATAAGTAAGCATCCAGTCAGTTCCCTGTATCGGAACATAGCTCAGTGTCTCAGTCTTATCACCATATATAAAAGTGACTTCTCCTCGGTTGCCGGTACTGAAATCATCTCTGAATTTTGCGTAATCTGTTCCATCGATGAACTCGGCTTTTTCGAAAGCATCAAGAAGGTTGTCTTCACTTGCAAGACCACCTAAGACCATATCAGTCAGAGCTATTCCGTCTCTCGTATAGATATTGCAGAAAGTAGTCCCGGAGCCGTCAGACTTTACGGAAACACCCTGAAGCATTTCATTCATGTCGATCTCCATAAAACACGCCATGAAATCCTTGCCTGAAAGGGATTTGTCCTTAACCGGAACTGCGATAATGACCTTCTTGTCTTTACTCTTGATATTGAAGATCGAGATCTCCGGACCGCTGATATTCTTATAATCGATATCGTATTCATCGATATTGGTCTGAGTACCCAGAGATGTATAGATAAGACCGTCTTCGTCGACAAAGGCAAATTTCTCAAGCTTATAGAGCCGCTTCATCCTCGCCTGATAAGCCTGAAGATGCTCCATATCAGACAGATCCGCATCATTCATGAGTTCAAGAGCAACATTAAGATCATCTATCTTTTTCGAAAGGTTTGCAGATACGACCTCTTCACGTCTTCCTGCAAGCTCATCCAGATAGAAAAGGCTTACGGCTTCTACAGCCTTAGTAGTGTCATTCGTAGCCATTAAGCCGGTAAGTATAGTGCCGACAGTCAAAACAAGAATAAAGATTATTCCGCCAATAACAGCTACAGTTACAGTACTCTTATTCCTGGTGCTCTTCATGCTATATTTCCCTACAATGCGTTGTAGAATATCAAATGCCGCTCTTTACCATTCAGAGAAACATCCCTTATTAGAAGAATTATAACACGCAAATAAAGAATTCTTGATTATTTTAATAGGAACAAAGTATGAACATATCCCAAAGGCGTAGTATAGTAAGGGAAAACGGAGTTACCTTTATGGCAACTCCGTTTTTAAACTGATTTAATTAAGCGTATTCCTTGTTCACTGGTTTACAAAATACTTCATCAAAATGAGTATCCGCCCAAGAACCACTTACTACCTTTACAGTATATTCCTTGTCATACATGTCAAAGGCAGGAAGGCTTTTACTCCCCCAGTCCTCCAATTCCATCTCTTCAGGTACAACAAAAGTCTTTTCAACACCTTTTTTAGTCTGAAAAGCATACATACCAACTACCTTCAAGTTTTTGGGCAGTGTAATGGTTTCCAAAGACTCACATCCTGAAAAAGCATAATTATCAATTGTCGTAACCGAATCAGGAATACTAATATTCTTCAGTGACTTACAGTTTTTAAAAGCATTTATACCTATTCTGGTTATATCACCTTCAATGGTAACTGTCTCAAGAGATTTATCTCCTAAGAAGCACAAATCCGAGATTTCTGTAACACCTTTTGGAATAGTGATTTCCTTTAAATTCGGGGAATTGTTGATCGAAGAAATTTTCGTAAGATTAGCAGGAAGTTTAACTGTTTCAAGCGTTTCAGAACGGTTTAGCAGTGACTTAAGATCAATATCATCATCACTTTCAAAAGAAACATGTTTGACAATACCATCAGATAAATCACAACAAATCTCAACACCTGCAGGTATAACAAGTGTCTCCTGCTTCTTACCTTCTTCAGTCAGACCAGCCAGTTGAAGTCTTGATTCGTATTCGTGAATAATGAAATAGTCATTATTGGCTTTCTGATCGGCTTCTCGATCATTATCCTTATCATAATCATCGTCGTCTTCAACAGCTGTAGTTCTATCAGACTTATCATCTCTATGTTTAGATGATTTATTTCCTTTCGAACAAGCCGCTGCGCCTAAAACCATACCCAAAACAAGAATTACTGATAAGATTTTCTTATTCATTTTCTTTTCCCTTCTTCCTATTCAAAATCACTTAAAAATCTTTGATTCGAATAATAGTATTATATCAAATTTTCGTTTTACATATCATATTTCCGATTTGCAGATCAAACACGCTATTTCCTTATCCATATGTTCAAATAATTTCACGTTATATTTAAACCAACGTCTCAATCATGGGCTTTTCAAGGCAAAACAAAAGGAGCTACCCGTTAAGGTAACTCCTCTATGGTGGGAAGAGGTGGATTCGAACCACCGAAGTCGATGACGACAGATTTACAGTCTGTTCCCTTTGGCCGCTCGGGAATCTTCCCATATATATTCAAATGTTGTGTAATGGTGGGCCTTCGGGGACTCGAACCCAGGACCAACCGGTTATGAGCCGGGAGCTCTGACCAACTGAGCTAAAGGCCCACATCCACACTACACGTGCTTTTCTCAAAGCGCTTGATTAGTATAGTAATTTGTTTTAATTAAGTCAAGAGAAAATTTCCGGCATGTGACTTATTTTTGTCCATGCCGGAAAAATCTCATAATTGGTTAATTATTTAGCCTTAATGTATCCCTTGGCTACAAGGAGCTCAGCCGTAAGGACTCCGCCGCCTGCAGCGCCTCTTAAAGTATTGTGTGAGAGGCAGCAGAACTTGTAGTCGAAGATATTGTCTTCTCTGAGTCTTGCTACAGATACGCCCATGCCGTTCTCGAAATTAGCGTCGAGCTTAGGCTGAGGACGGTTATCCTCGTCAATGTACTGGAGGAAATGCTTAGGAGCTGAAGGAAGACCGAGCTTAACGGCTTCGCTCTCATAAGAATTCCATACAGAGATGAGCTCTTCCTTGGAAGGCTTGTTCTCAAAGGATACGGAAACTGCAGCCGTATGACCTTCCTGAACAGCTACACGGTAGCACTGAGCAGAGATTACGGGATTCTTGGCAAGCTCGATGTGATCGCCAGCGAACTGACCCCAGACCTTCAAAGGCTCCTTCTCAGACTTCTCCTCTTCACCACCGATGTAAGGAATAACGTTTCCTACCATCTCAGGCCAATCCTTGAATGTCTTGCCGGCACCGGAGATAGCCTGATATGTGCATACGGAGATCTGCTTGATACCGTTCTTAAGGAAAGGTGTAAGAGCAGGAACGTAGCTCTGGATAGAGCAGTTAGGCTTAACAGCGATGAAGCCTCTCTCAGTACCGAGTCTCTTCTTCTGAGCTTCGATGAGCTGAGCGTGATCAGCGTTGACTTCAGGGATGATCATAGGAACATCTTCTGTCCATCTGTTAGCTGAGTTGTTGGAAACTACAGGGCACTCGAGCTTAGCGATCTTCTCTTCGAGAGCGCGGATCTCGTCCTTCTTCATATCTACAGCGCAGAAAGTGAAGTCGATCTGCTTGCAATATTCTTCGATATTGTCTGTACCGTAAACTACCATCTTCTTTACGAATTCCGGGCAAGGTATATCAAGCTTCCATCTTC